>JAESFH010000111.1_pt1 | contig 71664 bp, 46 predicted proteins | sample 9269381 | NCBI WGS metagenome assembly JAESFH01 (sample SAMN14504062, study PRJNA617094) | algae metagenome | isolation source: Aphanothece sp. CMT-3BRIN-NPC111 and co-occurring heterotrophs from well... | place: USA: Clark Mountains Wilderness, California | collected 2010-04-18
ACCCCACGGGAATGGCTACGCCCTACACGCCCCCCGACGATACGGGTGATGGCAGAGGAGTAGCTTTGATTCAGGGGGAGGAGATCAGGACAGACTTTTATTCAACAATGTCGGGCGGACAGAAGCCGCTGACCGTTCCTAAAGAATTACTCGGCCCACCGGGTGATTTTAACCCAACGCTACTGATGTTTTTAGCAGGTTTGACGTTGGTGACACTATCTAACTGCGGTTACTGGTGGTGGGAGTGGCCTGACTGGTGTTGCTTTGTCACCAACGTTATTGCTTTGCACATGGCTGGGACAGTAATTCACGATGCCTCTCATAATGCAGCGCATCGAGACAAGGTGATGAATGCGATTCTGGGACATGGCAGTGCGTTAATGTTGGGCTTTGCCTTTCCAGTGTTTACGCGAGTTCATATGCAGCATCATGCCAATGTGAACGATCCAGAAAATGACCCAGATCATTTTGTCTCTACGGGGGGGCCACTTTTGTTGATTGCTGCCCGCTTTCTTTATCACGAAGTATTTTTCTTTAAACGGTGTCTGTGGCGCAAATATGAGCTACTGGAATGGTTTTTGAGCCGTTTGTTTGTAGGAACTATAGTTTATTTTGCCTGCCAGCACGGTATTTTAGGCTATATTCTCAATTTTTGGTTTTTACCAGCTATGGTGGTGGGAATAGCATTGGGATTGTTTTTTGATTATTTACCTCATCGCCCGTTCCAAGAACGCGATCGCTGGAAGAATGCCAGAGTTTACCCCAATCAAATTCTAAATCTGCTGATTTTGGGACAAAACTATCATCTCATCCATCATTTATGGCCTTCTATTCCTTGGTATAATTACCAGCCTGCTTATTATGCCACTAAGCCCCTGTTAACAGAAAAAGGATGTTATCAATCCTTGGGACTGCTGCAAGGAAAAAATTTCTGGAGCTTTTTATATGACATCTTTTTGGGGATTCGCTTTCACCATAAACAGTCTGTAAACCAAAGTGAAGTTGAGCAAGCTTCTACCAACTAACCACTAACCACTAACATTACCTGCGATGTGACTGAATAGTGGGTGACTTCGCTATGCTGACTTGCGCTAGACTCCAATCTGGTCTCAGGTTTTGGGCTTGACGCAGATAGGGATGGTGGATCTCAACTTCGGATACTGGCAAGTTAATGTGGATTAAAAAACGGATGCAGCGTTCTAGACAACCCTCCACATGCATTTGCTGGACATCCAGCAGGGCAACATTGTCCCAGTGGGGGCGTTCGCGGGCGATCGCAGCTGGAAATATGGCATCTAGGTCGCGAGTGGTCGTGAAGACGGCACTAATGATTTCGTTCGTGTCCAGCCGATTCCTCGCTTCCAATTCGTCCAGCAGTTCTGTCACTGCTTCTCTGATTGCCTCAACCGTATTTTCTGAGGCAGTTGTTGCCCCGCGAATCGCCCGCACCTTCCACTCCACGGAAAACTCCTCTTAATTAGGGTCTATATAGCCACAAAGGCTGACCACTGGTAAACAGTTCAAATTCTAACCAATCTATCCCAGCTGACAAGCCCAATGCCATCTGACCCCTTCCCTGTACCACGCGGTTCCAGAAAGGTTTGCGTTCTTCAATAGTGTGCGTCTTAGTTTTATCGGGGTCAAGACCAACGAGTTCTGCCGCCCAGCGACGGGCATCTTCCTCTGTTCCCAGACGATCGACCACCCCCAATTCTAAAGCTTGCTGACCTGTGAAGATACGACCATCAGCAAAACTTCTTACCTTTTCTACTGTCAGTTGCCTAGCGTCCGCAACTGTTTGCACAAACTGTTGATAACTCACGTCAATCAACTGTTGAAGAATATCCTTTTCTGGCTCAGTCAGTTCTCGGTCAAAGGCGAGAATATCTTTGTAGGGACCAGATTTGATCACCTTGAAGGAAACGCCAATTTTCTCTAGCAGGCGCTCTAGATTGTTGCCCCGCAGAATGACGCCAATACTACCAGTAATGGTACCAGGGTTAGCTACAATATGTTCGGCTCCCATGCCAATGTAGACGCCCCCAGAGGCTGAAATATTGCCAAAGCTGGCAACTATTTTCACCTTTTCTCGCAGACGTTGAAGAGCGCTGTAGATTTCTTGGGAATCCCCAACCGTGCCACCAGGGCTGTCAATCCGCAGCAATAAAGCTGGAAATTTTTTTTCTTCAACGGTTTTCAGGGCTTCCAAAACTTGCTTTCTGGTAGTTCCAGCAATGGCACCTGTAATTTCAATTCGGGCAATTTGTTTACGAAATTTGGGCTTAAAAGGCCAAACCATGAGCGGTTAAAGAATGAATGGTGAATATATCAGTCGGTGTCATGCACTGAACCTTTCTCTAGTTTGCACTATCTGCGCGGGTTTAGTTGGGTTCCTGCTCAGGTGAGCATGGGGTCACACAGCACCGGGCGGGGAAAAGACTGCTAAGTGCGGCGCTGGGTTGGGTTGAAATTGTTAACACAAATATATGATTTAAGTACAATCAGGTAAATAAACTATACAATCCTCAGCCTGAGGCGATCGCATGCAGCTAAAACTCCCTGAATCAACACATCCCTTAGCAACGGTACTGCTAATTGCCCCCTTTTTTTTATGGGGAACGGCAATGGTTGCCATGAAAGGGGTCATCCCTAACACCACGCCCTTATTTATGGCTGGGGTGCGTTTGGTGCCTGCGGGAATTATGGTCTTGGCTGTAGCGACACTTTCAGGGCGTCCCCAACCAAAAGGCTGGGCAGCTTGGCTATGGATTGGGTTTTTTGCCTTGGTGGATGCCACTTTATTTCAAGGCTTTCTTGCCGAGGGATTAGTTAGAACTAATGCTGGTTTGGGTTCAGTAATGATTGACTCGCAACCTCTGGCTGTGGCAATGCTTTCGGCGTGGTTGTTTGGAGAAATTATTAATCTTTGGGGTTGGTTAGGATTAGGCTTGGGCGTCCTGGGAATCAGTCTAATTGGCTTGCCGAATGAGTGGATTTTGAACTTCCTACACAGAGGTACGACAACAGTACCAATGGGTTTGCAGCAGTTATTTGAGCATGGGGAGTGGCTGATGCTGCTGGCGGCGCTGTCGATGGCGGTGGGAACGGTGACGATTCGATTTGTTTGCCGATATGCTGACCCAGTAATAGCTACAGGCTGGCACATGATTTTAGGGGGGTTGCCCTTATTTGCCCTCTCAGGTGTTTGGGAATCTCAACAGTGGGTGCATATTGACTTAGGTGGTTGGATGGCGTTGGCGTACTCCACTATTTTTGGCAGTGCGATCGCCTATGGTTTATTCTTTTACTTTGCCTCTAGCGGCAATCTCACCAGTCTCAGTTCCCTCACCTTTCTGACGCCAGTGTTTGCGCTGCTATTTGGCAATGTATTTCTGTCTGAGGTACTCAATCCCCTGCAATCGATTGGGGTATGCTTGACGTTGGTGAGTATTTATCTGATCAATCAGCGTGAGGCGATCGCAAATAAATTTGGCTCAGTTGCTACACCAGCAGCAGATAGTGAGACAAATACATTAGTTGAGCCAACTACAACTGGGAATTTTTCCCTAACAGAGGCGTCCGAACCTCCACTGGCACCAGTACCGATACAGGTAAAAGAATCGGATTCTGAGATGTTGCCAAATCGATAGGAGTGAACTTAATGTTAGTTTTGGAAATGCTGCGATGCGAAACTAGGGTAGTTCACTAAACTACCTGCAAAAATCATAATTTTGTTTTGAAACGCAGAGAACGCAGAGGTTTACGCAGAGGTACGCAGAGGATAAATCGACTGGGAGCAAGAAGTCTACTGTTGTGATTGCTGCTACAGACAAATTTCTTAGGCTACTATTTATCTCTAGTCCTGTTGGCCCATTAGGTTCCGGGATGGGTGGTGGAGTAGAACTAACTCTATATAACATTGCCCAAGAAATGCTCCGGCGGGGTCATAGCTTAAAAATTGTGGCTACCCAAGGATCTGTATTGGGAACTCTGCCAATTGTGGAAATTGCTGGAGAACTCCAGACAAGTGCCCAAACCCAGACACGTAATGACCCGATTTTTATACCGGGTAATTCTGTTTTGGCTAATATGTGGGACTATGCTCGCCAAGTGCAAGCGGACTACGATTTAATTGTTAACTTTGCCTACGATTGGCTTCCGTTTTATCTGACACCCTTTTTTACTTGTCCAATTGCTCATCTAGTTAGTATGGGTTCGTTGACAGAGGCAATGGATGGGATTATTGAAGGGGTAGCAACCCAGTTTCCTGGTACAATTGGCGTTCACAGTCGGGCACAGGCAGCAACATTTGCTTTTGGCGATCGCTGTCGATGTCTGGGAAATGCTATTGATTTATCGCTGTACGAGTTCTGCGATCAACCTGGCTCATGGTTAGCTTGGGTGGGTCGAATTGCCCCAGAAAAGGGTCTAGAAGACGCTGTGGCGGCTGTTGAGATGACGGGTATTCCCCTGAAAATTTTGGGCAAGATACAGGATAAAAGCTATTGGGAGAGCATTTGCGCTGATTACCCGAATGCACCCATAGAATATGTAGGGTTTCTGCCAACGGTGGAACTACAAGCAGAACTGCGTCAGTGTCGGGCGCTGTTGATGACACCTCGTTGGGTAGAAGCATTTGGAAATGTAGCTATTGAAGCCCTCGCTTGTGGAGTGCCCGCGATCGCTTATCGGCGGGGAGGACCAGCAGAAATTATCCAGGATGGGAAGACGGGCTTTTTGGTGGAACCAGATAGCGTCACGGGGTTGGTAGAAGCTATAGGACGCCTGGATAAAATTGACCGCTTTGCCTGTCGCCAGCAAGCAGAAGCGGAATACTCGCTCTGGGCGTTGGGCGATCGCATCGAAGAGTGGTTTTGGGGGATCTTGAACTAAAAAATATCTGCTATTTTAAAATTCTATTTACCAGATTCTTCAACTAATTTCTTCAAGCGCATATATGCTTCTTCTGGTGTGAGGGGTTCAGATTCATTTTCGTTGGGTATGTAGAACTGTCGGTTATCAGGGAAGAAGCGTACAACAAAACTAGGTATCAGCCCCAATCCTATAGCTTGTTTACCCAGTTTCTCTGCTGTTTCTGATAGGCTGTATTCATCATGAAATTGATAATTGCTCATGTCTTTGTATTTCCTGCAACTTTCATACTAGCCAAGAATATCAGTTGGCATTAAAAATTAAAATTAGTTTTACTAACTACGATGCTTCTACAAAATAAATTTTAATTATTAAACCCAGGCTGCTGTCTTGCCCATCCCTACTACTTAAGTCGTAAATTTATATAAATTTAGTAGCGTAACCTACTACCTAAAGAATAGGCAAAAATACTTCATTGGGGGATATTTGAATAAGCTTCCTATGAAACATTGCTAGGTTGTATACTTGACCAAAAAGAAACGGATTTCAGCCCACTAGGTTTATCTAGGGAAAAGAAAGAACTCCGCGTCCTCATTCAAGCCCCCGAATTAATTTATGGGGCAAATTACATTATCCCGGCATCGAATGACTTCGATTATTAATATGCGAACCAGTGACCAAATTAAGGCAGAAATAAACGCCCGGTTTGGTTTTGTTCCGCCTTTCTTTGACCCAGCAGGTGAAACGCCGCAGGTGCTGGAAAATCTCTGGCAACAGACCATATCTGCTTATATTGATAATCCACTCCCAGCGCTCTTCAAGGAAAAGCTTTCTGCCTATCTTTCGCGCTATTGTACCATTCCCTATTGCATGGTGTGCCATAGTTGTACGCTACGCCCCCTAGGAATGACGGCGCAGGAGGTATTAAAACTTTTAGAATCATCTCCTCCCACAGAAGCAGACATCAATGAACTACTCAGAGAAATCGATCTAAAACTGATTTCTGAGGAAGTTTGGCCGCAGCCAAACTCAGCGTTGGAAAAGTATATATTTTACTGCGCCATCTTCATCTTCTTAGAGGGACGACAGAGCGAGGAGTGTCAGGTGCAATTGCGCCGCCTTCTAACTGCGGAGGCATACCATCACTTGGTCTCGTTTATTGCCTATGTAAAAACCTGCCATATTTGGATGCTATTTCATCCTGAAATAGCCTATGAAGCCGATAAGCGAGTCCAAAACTATTTGCAGGACTCACTTGCAGAGGAGCCTGCCTTAGCTGACTTCTTCGCTAACTATAGGGAACGGGTGAGAATTGAACGCCAAAGTCAAGCAGAACAGCTGGCAGAAATCGCAGAACGCAAGCGAACTGAGGCAGTGCAGCGGCAGAGTGAGGAGCGTTATCGCTCTCTTGTGGAAGCAACTTCACAGGTGGTTTGGACGAGTAACGCTGCTGGAGAATTTGTCAACGATGTGGCAGGGTGGAGCATTCTCACAGGCAGAAGTGAAGCAGCATTGCAAGGTTGGGGGTGGCTAGAAGACATTCACCCAGAGGAACGAGAACTGACGGCACAGATTTGGAGGGGCGCGATCGCCACAAAAAGCATTTTTGACGCGGAGTTTCAGATCAAAACGCGAGAAGGTCTCTATAGGTATTTCTCGGCTCGTGCTGTTCCTGTCCGGGAACCAGACGGTTGTATCCGAGAGTGGGTAGGAACCTGTACTGATATCACTAAGCGCAAGCTGGCTGAGGCAGCGCTGCAAAAAGCTTACGATGAATTGGAAAGCTTGGTAGAGAAGCGAACTGCCGAATTATTAAAAGCTAATCAATTCTTGAAAGCAGAAATTGCTGAACGACAGCGAGCAGAGGCAGATCTCCAAAAGGAACAAGAGTTTTTACAAGTGCTGCTCGATAACTTGCAGGCGGGAATTGTTGCTTGCGATGCTCAAGGAATTTTGACTTTGTTTAATCGGGCAACGCAGGAGTTCCACGGATTACCTGAGGAACCAATCCCACCCCAAGAGTGGGCACAGCATTATGACTTGTATCAGCCTGACGGCAAAACATTAATGAAAACAGAGGAAATTCCTTTGTTTCGAGCTTTGCAAGGAGAGGTTATCCATAATGTAGAAATGGCGATCGTTCCACGAGCCGCCAATGGCTCCTCTGGTACTGCGCGATCGCTATTAGCCAGCGGACAGGCAATTATTGACTCAAACGGTAATAAACAAGGTGCTGTCGTGATCATGCATGACATTACCGAGCGTAAGCGAGCTGAGGAAGAAAGGGCACAGCTAATCCGAGAGCAGGCAGCACGTAAGGAAGCTGAAGCAGCGCGGAATGAACTGCAACGGATTTTTATGCAGACACCCGCAGCCATTCAAATTACCCGTGGGCCTAACCATATACTCGAAATTGTGAATACACTATCCCTTCAACTTGTAGGTAAACGCGAGTTAACTGGCAAGCCAATCCGAGAGGCATTCCCAGAATTAGAAGGGCAAGGCTTTTTCGAGTTAATAGATCGAGTATATGCAACTGGTCAAGCGTTTATTGGCAACGAAATGCGCGTGCAGTTTGACCGCAACAATGATGGCGTTTTAGAGGAAAGCTTCTGGAACTTTGTTTACCAGCCCTTATTTGATGCCAATAATCAGGTTTATAGCATTATGACCCATGCAGTAGAAGTCACTGAACAGGTGCTATCCCGGCAAGAAGTTGAGAAAAAAGCCAAGGAATTATCACAGTTGACAGAGGCGTTAAAGCGCACAAATCAGGAGCTAGATCAGTTTGCTTATGTTACATCCCACGACTTAAAAGCCCCCTTGCGAGGCATTGCCAATTTATCAGCCTGGATTGAAGAAGATTTAGCAGAGTGCCTAACTGAGGAATCGCGAGAGCATCTGGATTTATTACGCGGGCGAGTACACCGTCTCGAAGCTTTGATTGACGGTATTTTGCAATATTCCCGTGCTGGGAGAGTACAAGCTCCTACAACAGTAAATGTTGCCAAGTTGCTATCTGAAGCGATCGAACTGCTTGCCCCACCACCAGAAGTAAATATTGTAGTAGAGCCAGGAATGCCTATTCTGCATACAGAGTGGGTGCCATTACAACAAGTGTTTATGAACTTGCTTAATAATGCAATTAAACACGGGGGTAAAACTGATATTTGTATTCATATAGGAGTACAAGAACATAAAAATTACTGTGAGTTTTTTGTAACTGATAATGGAATAGGCATTGACCCTAGATACCACCAAAAGATTTGGGAAATCTTTCAAAGGCTCGAGGCAAGAGATAAGGTAGAAGGAACTGGCATTGGTTTGTCAGTTATCAAAAAAATAATTGAAAGTCGGGGAGGTAATGTATGGTTAGAGTCTGAAGTCGGCGCTGGAGCAACCTTCCGTTTTAACTGGCCGAAAAGTGGTAATGAATATCTAAATTAGAGCTAATACAATTGAGATTAACAAGGCTTACGCACTGGAAAGATGAAATTTTGATCCCCCCTAGCCAGAGTTAAAAAGGGGGGAAGACTCGCGCCCTTTTTAACTCTGTTGGGGGATATCTTCGGCAGAAGTCTTAATTAATATATGGCGGCAGGATAAACTTCTCCCACGAACGAAATGGGCATTCTTCGCCACCGCCCGTAAGTTGTAGAGACGTTTCGGCGGAACGTCTCTACTTAATTAATAGGTAATAATTCTTATGAAAATTCTGGTGCTGAATGCGGGTTCTAGTAGTGATAAAAGCTGCTTATATGAGTTGGGTGATTCCCTGCCGGAAAGCCCACCAGAACCACTTTGGGAAGCCAAATTGGATTGGACTCACCATCAAGGAGTTGCAGAACTTAAGGTCAAAAGCCAGGGCAAGGTTATAGAAGAAGCGTTACAGGATAATTCCCGCGCCGGAGCGATCGCGCATATGCTTGATACGCTATGGCAGGGGAAGACGCAAGTACTGGATAATCGTAATGAAATTGATATTGTAGGGCACCGAGTTGTGCATGGCGGTCAAGATTATCGGGAAGCAACGATAATTACCCCACAAGTGAAGGAAGCGATCGCGCATCTATCAATTCTTGCCCCTAGCCATAACCCTGCTAACTTGGAAGGCATTGCAGCGATTGAACAAACTCTGGGCGATGTCCCCCAGGTGGCAATGTTTGATACCGCCTTTCATAGTCAGTTACCCCTTGCCGCAGCAATTTATCCCGGCCCCTACGAGTGGTTTGAGCAAGGCATCCGCCGATATGGCTTTCACGGCATCAGCCATCAATACGCTGCTGAACGGGCATCCCAAATTTTAGGTAAAGACTTAACTGCTTTGCGCCTAATTACCTGTCACTTAGGCAATGGTTGTTCCCTAGCTGCTATCCGTAACGGTATTAGTGTAGATACCACAATGGGATTTACTCCCTTAGACGGTTTAATGATGGGAACTCGCTCTGGGTCGGTTGACCCTGGGATCTTGATTTACTTAATGAGACAATCTGGTTATAACGCCGACCAATTAGATGAAATCTTGAACCGCGCCTCTGGTTTAAAGGGGATTTCTGGCGAATCTGGGGATATGCGGCAAATATTGAGCGGTATCGAGCAAGGCAACCCCCGCTCAAAAATAGCCTTTGATATGTATATCCACAGCCTGCGATCGCACATTGGCGCAATGCTGGCCTCACTGGGCGGATTGGATACCTTGGTATTTACTGGCGGTGTAGGAGAAAACAAAGCTTCAGTGCGAGAGTTAGCCTGTGCAGCTTTTGAATTTCTCGGCTTAAAAATTGACCCAGAGAAAAATGCGCTCTCGCCACTTTATGAAGATGTAGCAATGGCAGATTCGCAAGTGCGGGTACTTATAGTGCAGGCACAAGAAGATTGGGCGATCGCTAAACAATGCTGGAAATTCGCTTTAAATATAGCAATTAGCAATTAGCTTTTAGCAGTTAGAGCAGTATCTCGCTTGTTAAGCTCATCCCCCGCCGTCCTTGCAAGGGGGATTTCACAGAGTGTTATTAGTTGTTATTTCCTCCTAACTCCTACTTCCAAAACGAACCGATGCGCTATCTTGCACTCGCTACTGATTACGATGGAACACTGGCATCAGAAGGTCGCGTTCTTGAGGAGACTATAGCGGCACTAGAACGTCTGCGGCAATCGGGTCGGAAACTAATTTTAGTCACCGGACGGGAACTCGACGATCTCCTGCGTGTCTTCCCGGAAATTGAGCTTTTTGATATGGTTGTGGCAGAGAATGGAGCTTTACTTTATCGACCTGATACTCGTGAAGAAAAACCCCTAACCTCTAGCCCTCCAGAAGAGTTTGTCAAGGCGTTGCGCGATCGCGGCGTTGATCCCCTCTCAGTTGGACGAGTCATCGTCGCCACCTGGCATCCTCACGAAACCACAGTCCTAGAAGCAATCCGCGACTTGGGGCTAGAACTGCAAGTCATCTTGAATAAAGATGCTGTTATGGTACTTCCTTCAGGCGTAAACAAAGCCTCTGGATTGAGCGCCGCCTTGAGCGAATTAGGATTATCCCCCCACAACACTGTCGGCATCGGCGATGCCGAGAACGATCAGGCCCTCCTGAGTCTGTGTGAGTGTGGAGTTGCAGTCGCTAACGCCCTGCCCATGCTCAAGGAGTGTGCTGATTTTGTTACTAAGGGCGCTCGTGGGGCTGGGGTAGTTGAACTTATTGACCAGTTAATTGCTTCAGAAATAGTAATAACGAAACATGAGTAGAGAGATAATTTATACTGGTGATTTTTACTCTTAGGCTTCGTTAACACGTCCAGATAAAGCGTGCTGCCCTAATTACTTTCAATTGTTATAACAATGATAAATACTGTAGATAAAATGTCAAAATATTTCTCAACCAGTGTGCATTGGGAAATTTTTTTTACACTGTAGTATGTGCAGCTTGCCGGATAAGTTCGCCCACAAACAGGGGCACGGCACTGCCGCGCCCTTACTAGTTTTTTGTTTGTAGAAAATAACAACTAACAACTATCATGCAAGACGTGAAATTCTCCGAATCGACGGTAGGGGATGAGCTTAAGCTCCCTTAAGTAACGCTAAGGTTGTACGCTAGCAGTAATAGACATATGCGATCGCCCAATATCTAAAAGTGGTTGAAAGCTTTAAAGACAGTCATGCTAAAAGTAGAGTCTCTGCGTTAGTATCAATTTCGCGCCATACTCGTCGCCTGAAACGATGCTCTCTCCAGAAATAGAGCCACTAGAAGCAGTGCTAAGTAAATTATGAGCGACTCTTCGATCTCCCTTCGCACACCTGACTATCAGACTCTGTTTGAGTCAATACCAGGCTTGTATCTCCTATTGAAACCAGATTTTACAATTGTAGCCGCGAGTGATGCTTACCTACAGGCAACAATGACAACACGGGAGGAGATTCTGGGGCGGGAGCTGTTTGAAGTCTTCCCTCCCAATCCTGACGAACCTACCGCTACCGGGGTTAGTAATCTTTGCGCCTCATTGGAGAGCGTGCTGCAAAATCGCGCTGCACATACAATGGCGGTGCAGAAATACGACATTCGTCGCCCGGAATCCCAAGGGGGTGGATTTGAAGAAAGATATTGGAGTCCCGTTAATTCGCCCGTATTTGGAAGAGACGGACAGCTTGCCTATATCATTCATCGTGTTGAGGACGTTACCGAGTTCATCCGCCTCAAGCAACAGGGAGTTGAGGAGCATAAGCTTACTAAAGAGTTAAAAGAACGTGCCGAGCAGATGGAAGCCGAAATCTATCTCAGGGCGCAGGAATTACAGGAGGCAAACAGACAGCTACAAGCGGCTAACGAGGAACTGGCTGCTGCCCGCGACGAAGCGCACAAGGCACACGAACGAACCACAACTATTCTTGAAAGTATTACGGATGGCTTTACGGCTGTCGATCGCAATTGGTGTTTCACCTACGTTAATGAAGAAGCGGCGCGGCTGTTGCAGAAAACTCGCGAAGAGCTGATTGGTAAGCAGGTGTGGCAGGAGGCGTTTCCCGAGGTGGTGGGAACGGCTTTGGAGCAGGAACTTGAGCGAGCTATGGAGTTTCGGGTCATAGTTGAGCTTGAATATTTCTACCTACGGTTAAATAAATGGTTTGAAGTTCACGCCTATCCCTGTGCAGAAGGTCTTTCTATTTATTTTCGGGATATCACCAAGCGCAAAAAAGCTGAGGAGAAACGAGAAGAGGCGAATCAACAAATTACCAACATCCTGGAAAGTATTGGCGAGGCCTTTATTGCCTTAGATCGCGAGTGGCGAATCACCTACGTGAACCGAGAGACGGCAAGGCTGAACAACAAAACGCCAGAAGAATTTATGGGCAAAACTCACTGGGAAGTGTGGCCTTGGTCAGTAGGCACTATTGTTGAGCAGGAATATCGCCGTGCGGTTGCTGAACGGGTAGCTGTACATTTTGAGGTGTTATACGAACCGCTAGATATTTGGTTGGAGATTCATGCTTATCCTTCCCAAGAGGGTCTCAGTATTTATTTCCGGGACATCAGCGATCGCAAGCGGGCAGATCAGGAACTGCGGACAAGCGAAGAGCGGTTCCATTTGTTGTTAGAGAATGTGAAAGATTACGCCATTTTCTTCCTGGATATCGAGAACCGTTTTACCCGTTGGAGTTTAGGAGCAGAAAGAATTTTAGGCTATCAGGAAGCAGAAATATTGGGTAAATTTGGCTCAATTATCTTTATCCCTGAAGACCTCCAGCACAACGCACATCTACAGGAATTGGAAAAGGCAGCGGCGGAAGGTCGGGCGGAGGATGAACGCTGGCACGTGCGTAAGGATGGTTCCCGTTTCTGGGGGAGTGGCATTGTCACGCCTCTACGAGATGAGACGGGAAAGCTACGCGGCTTTGCTAAAATCATGCGCGACTTTACCGATCGCAAGCTAGCGGAGGATGAACGCAACCAACTCCTAGAGCGCGAACAAGAGGCACGCGCCGCAGCGGAAGCGGCAAATCGCATTAAAGATGAGTTTCTCGCTGTTCTATCTCATGAGTTGCGATCGCCACTTAACCCGATCTTGGGATGGTCAAAACTTCTGCGATCGCGCAAATGTGACGAAAAAACTACCGCCCGCGCCCTAGAAACTATTGAGCGTAATGCCCAGTTGCAGACGGAATTGATTGAAGACTTGCTAGATGTATCCCGCATTTTGCGAGGTAAACTTAGCCTCAATATTATCTCCATTCACCTGGTATCTACAATTGAAGCCGCCTTGGAGACGGTGCGTTTAGCAGCTCAAACCAAGTCAATTCAGATCCAGTCTGTGCTTGATCCCTCTGTAGGGAAAGTTGAAGGCGATCCCAACCGTTTGCAGCAAGTAATCTGGAATTTGCTCTCCAACGCCGTTAAATTTACACCCCACGGAGGCCGGATAGAAGTCAGGCTAGAGCGAGTTGGCTCTCAGGCTCAAATTCAAGTCACTGACACAGGCAAGGGCATAAGCCCTGAGTTTCTGCCCTATGTGTTTGAGTACTTCCGTCAAGCCGATAGCGCTACGACAAGGGTATTTGGGGGACTGGGGCTAGGGCTGGCAATCGTCCGTCACTTAGTAGAACTTCACGGGGGAACTGTTTGGGCAGAAAGTCCAGGAGAAGAGCAGGGGGCAACCTTTACCGTCAGGCTACCGCTGAGCGGGATTGGGCCAGAGACAAATGAGCATAGCCAAGAGTGCGATCGCGCCATAGATTTAAGTGGCATACAAATCTTGGTTGTAGATGATGACCTTGATTCACGGGAATTTATCACCTTTGTCTTGGAAGAGTCTGGGGCAGTTGTGACGGCGGTGGCATCAGCAACAGAAGCGTTAGCAGCAATAACAAACACAAAGCCAGATTTGCTGCTGAGTGATATTGGTATGCCTGAAATGGATGGCTATATGTTGATACGTCAACTTAGAGCAATGCTGCCAGACCAAGGAGGACAGATTTTGGCGATCGCATTAACAGCCTATGCTAGTGAGATTGACTCTCAGCAGGCTCTCTTAGCAGGTTTTCAGAAACATTTAGCTAAACCAGTAGAGCCAGCTGAATTAATCGCAGTAGTTGCAACCTTGGTTGGACGCAACAACAGGTAAGGACAAGGGGGACAAGGCGACAAGGAGGACAAGGGAGAGAAAGTACTATTTATGAACGCAACTTCGTATAAAAGCTAATTGCTAAAAGCTAATTGCTAAAAGCTAAGGAAATAGTTGGTATGTCATCCCAGACTGAAGAATTCACTATTGGTGTCGAAGAAGAATATCAAATTATCAATCCTGTGACGCGGGAATTAACTTCGCGTGTGGAATACGTTCTCCCGAAAGCCCAGAAAGTACTTGGTGAAGAGGTGCAGCCAGAAGCCCAGCGATCGCAAATAGAAATTGGTACGCCTATCTGTCGAACGCTTGCAGAGGTGCGCTCTGAGCTTGTGCGTTTGCGGCGTGAAGTGATTGCAGCAGCCCAAAAAGACGGTAATCAAATCGCTGCCGCCGGGACGCACCCGTTCTCTCACTGGGATGAACAGCAGATTGCGCCCAAAGAACGTTATCAAGCGCTGATGCGAGATTATCAACAACTCACCCGCGAGCTGGTGATCTTTGGCTGTCATGTGCATATGGGGATTAGCGATCGCGAGTTAGCCATCCAGGTGATGAACCGTGCCCGTGTGTGGCTAGCACCGCTCTTAGCACTGGCAGCATCCTCGCCCTTCTGGTTAAGTACAGATACAGGCTATGCCAGTTATCGTACTGAAATTTGGAGCCGATGGCCCATATCCGGCCCACCACTCATGTTTGAATCTTTAGCGGAGTACGAAGCGCTTGTACAAGCTTTGGTGGCGACCAGAAGTGTAGAGGAGGCGACGAAAATTTACTGGGATGTGCGTCTCTCAGAGCGCTTCCCCACCATAGAGTTTCGGATTACAGATGTGTGCCAGACGGTGGACGAAGCCGTAATGATAGCAGGACTTGTGCGTGCTTTGGCGCGAACTTGTTACGAACAAGCGATGCGCGATAGGTCTTTTCCCGCCGTGCGCCACGAACTGATACGCGCTGCTAACTGGCGTGCCGCCCGCTATGGATTAGATGAGGATTTAATCGACATTGGTGCGATGAAGACCGTGCCAGCCCGCGAGCTGATTGAGGCGTTTCTCACCTTTGTGCGTCCAGCGCTTGAAGAATATGGAGAATGGGAAGAGGTTTCTTCAATTGTACGCGAAACAATGCAGCACGGCACAGGGGCAACACGGCAGCGTCAAGCCTACAAGCGCACAGGGCGCTTGGAAGATGTCGTTGATTTAATCGTCCAAGAAACAGCAAAAGGGGTAGCTTGACCGAATAATTCGTAATTCGTAATTCGTAATTCGTAATTAAAAATTAATTAATTTTTAATTCGTTGAGGGTACAAGCCCCTGCATTCATGCATGGGTTAATAATCACGAATTACGTTCGCGTTGGCGTAGCCTGTCCGTAGGACGCCAGCGTGTTGCGGAGCAACGTAATTATCAATTACGAATTGGAGCGAAGCGACATCAGTTTAATGTTCTAATACAAAGGGTGGGTCAACTATGACCCACCCCTCATCAAACCTGATAACTGCAAGCTTTAGGCAAGCAAGAAAGCTTGAGCAAAATTATTACAGTTTTTTTGTTTCATCGATGATGTTATCTACAGGCATACCGCGATGATCGACAATACTTACAGATTCCTGATCATCTGTACCTTTTACTGACTTCGCTACATCTGTTGCCGAAGGCTTGATATCCTCAGCTGTAACCTTTGCTGACTTAGTTACACCTGTTGTAGAAGGCTTAACACTTCCAGCGCCACTCTTAACAGAGTCTGCTACAGAGGGTTTCACTTCTTTTGCAGCATCCTTAGCGGCGTTTCCAAAACCTCTAGCAGAAGTCTTGACACTTTCAGCGCTACCCTTAACAGAGTCTACTACAGAAGGTTTGACCTCTTGGGCAGTATCCTTAGCGGCGTTCCCAAGACTTTGAGCAGAACTCTTGACAGTGTCAGCGCTACCCTTAACCGCGTTTACTACAGAAGGTTTCACTTCTTGGGCAGTATCCTTAGCGGCGTTCCCAAGACTTTGAGCAGAAGTCTTAATACTTTCAGCGCCACCCTTAACCGCGTCTACTACAGAAGGTTTGACCTCTTGAGTAGTATCTCTGACAGCATTCCCAAGACCTTGAACAGAACTCTTAACAGTGTCAGCGCTACCCTTAACGGCGTCTACTACAGAAGGTTTCACTTCTTGGACAGTACCCTTAAGGGTGTCGCTGACATCTCGAACAGAAGTCTGTACAGTTTCAGCACTACCTTTAACGGCGTCTACTACAGAAGGTTTCACTTCTTGGACAGTACCCTTAAGGGTGTCGCTGACATCTCGAACAGAAGTCTGTACAGTTTCAGCACTACTCTTAACAGCGTCTACTACAGAAGGTTTGACATCATCAACTGCACCCTTCAATGACTGCGCTACTTCTTTAAAAGAAGGTTTGACATCTTCAACTGCTTCGCTTAAGCTTTGCGCTGCATTTACTACAGAGGGCTTGGTATGCTCAACTGTATCCTTGACGGATTCCGCTATACCTACTACAGATGGCCTAACATCGTCAAGTGTAGTTTTTACAGACTCCGCAATGCCTTCTACAGAAGGTTTGACACCCTCAATGGTACCTTTGGCCGTATCCCCTACGTCTTCTACCGTGTGGGTAACATTTTCAGCGACGCCTTTTACTACGTCTACTACCTCTTCTACGGTGTTACTAATACCCTCACCTGCCTCCTTACCAGTCAGTCCGCCAGCTACTGCGCCTACTACAGCACCAACTACTGCTCCAGCGCGTCCACCGACTAAACGACCAATAGCTGCTCCGGCTACTCCGCCAGCAGCAGCGCCAATGCTCGTGGCTACTGGATGACCCTGAGGTTGATCCGTAGTAGCTTCATCATGCTCAGCAGAAAGCTGCTGGTTCTCACTTTTAACAATCCCTTCCTCTGTTGGATGAGTATCGGGTTGAGGCTGTTCGCCATACTGCTCAAACGGCTGCGTGTTCCCAGTCATAACAATCCTTTCCTCTTTAAATTAAGTCGTCAATACTGGAGGCTGGTATTTCAACCTCATTGCCAAAAAATTAATCCTGGGGGCTATAGATGCTTACTACCTAAGACTGCTGCGATTGAGGCTTGCATCTCCGCTCGGTAGTAAATGAAGTACACAGAGCAACAACAACATCCCCCTTTATGGTCAATTTTCTACTGGCATCCTCCACACATCTGAAAGTTGCTCTTTTATGATGTACAGCTATAGACAGCGGCGTAATGCCCATTTGGCTTTGCTGATTGCCTACAATTTAAGTTAACAACCACAGGCTAAGATTTACACCAATCCAGAGATACATATTGCTAAACCCTTAATCAGTCTAAGGTCGTAATTTTAGATTTATAAGCCTTATGACTTGACAGAAAGCTAACTATCTAGAATAGGCTCTAATTTATTTTTCTGTAGTATTACCTAGCCGTCTTTATGTATACTGAGTAACAGTCTAGGCTGGAAAATAAATGTTTGGGTCGTTTGCCAGATTAATTTCACCAAGCTGATAAAAGCTTTTCTCCCAAATGCCCTGTAAAAATAGGTATTAATTGCAACAATATCAGTGAAGGCTTAATGGTAAGAACTTCAGCAAAATGGAATGGGCAGTACAGAGCGCTACGCGATCGCCACTATTCCTGAAAGTAAAAATTGTCCAAATATGAGCCATAACCTTGTCGAAACCTGCCTAACCGCTGATGATGAAAGCTTCAATATTGAGCAAGAAGCAGAGGTTTTTGTCTTTCCTGCATCTTTTGCCCAGCAGCGGCTGTGGTTTCTGCATCAATTGGTTCCTGGTAATGCCTTCTATAATGTGGGATGTGCAATTCACCTAACAGGTTCGCTCAATTTAACTGCCTTAGAGCAGGCATTCAATACAATTGTGCGACGGCACGAAAGCTTACGCACTACGTTTGTCATGGTGGAGGGGGAACCTATGCAAGTTATTGCCCCCGCCCTAAGTATATCTTTACCAGCAATAGACCTAGGAAAACTGTCAGCAACTGAACGAGAAACAGAAGTACGACGGCTGGCTATCCAAGAGGCTAAGCGTACCTTCGACCTGGGCAAAGGGCCATTACTACGGCTGACACTGCTACAACTAAGTGAAACAGAACATGTCCTGTTGCTGAATTTGCATCACATTGTTGCCGATGGTTGGTCTATTGGAGTGCTAATTAGAGAGCTGGGTACACTATACACAGCCTTTGTTTCTCTTGACGCAAAATTTCCCGTCTCTACCTCCCTGCCAGAACTACCAATTCAATATGCCGACTTTGCGGAATGGCAGCGCCAGTTGTTACAAGATGAAGTGCTGGAAACTCAGTTAGCTTACTGGCGACAGCAGTTAAATAATCTCTCGGTGCTGAATCTGCCCACAGATAGGCTAAGACCAGCAATTCAAACATTTCAAGGAGCAAAACAATTTCTACAGCTACCTTTGTCTTTGAGTAAGATGCTAGAGGCATTGAGTCAGCGGGAAGGGGTGACTTTGTTTATTACGCTGCTAGCCGCCTTTCAGACATTACTATACCGTTATACAGGACAAGAAGACATTGCCGTAGGTTCGCCCATTGCCAACCGCAACCGCAGCGAAGTTGAAGGATTAATTGGCTTTTTTGTCAATAGCTTGGTACTGCGTACTTACCTTGGCGGCAATCCCACTTTTATAGAACTGCTGGAGCGAGTAAAACAGGTGGCGCTAGGAGCATACGCCCATCAAGACTTGCCTTTTGAGAAGCTAGTTGAGGAATTACATCCAGAACGCGATTTGAGCCGAAACCCTCTATTTCAAGTTAGTTTTACACTACAAAACACTCCAGTAGAAGTTTTAAAATTACCTGAATTAAAGTTGAAATTATTGGATTTTGACCCAGGCACCGCGAAGTTAGATTTGGAGTTCCACCTGTGGCAGGACAAGGAAGGTATCAGAGGAGAAGTGGTCTACAGTACGGATTTATTTGATGACATCACGATTAACCGGATGCTGGAACATTTCACAACTCTGCTGTCAGGTATTGTTGCCAATCCCGAACAGCGTCTCGGTGAATTGCCAATTTTAACCAAGGCAGAAGATCATCAATTACTTATAGAGTTAACTCCGAATAAGTCAAGTCTAAAACAAGAAAATATTAAAATTGAGCCGTACTTTCATCATTTGTTTGAAGCTCAGGTAGAACAGACACCTAATGCCATAGCAGTAGTATTTGAAGATCAGCCTTTAACCTACGATGAATTAAACATTTGGGCTAATCAACTGGCACATTATTTGCAGAAATTGGGTGTAATACCAGATGCTATAGTTGGCATCTGCATAGAACGTTCTGTGGAAATGATTGTGGGATTGTTGGGTATTCTCAAGGCGGGAGGGGCATATTTACCTTTAGATCCCGCTTATCCGCAAGAGCGTCTTAACTTGATGCTGGAAGAGGCGAAGGTAGCAGTATTGCTAACTCAGCAGCAATTTGTCGAGCGTTTTGCGCCCCAAGAGTTATCTATTGTTTGCCTGGATAATGAGAAAGAGGCGAATGTCTACGCCCAACACAGCAAAGAGAATCCCACCAGCAGCGTTATAGCTGACAACCTGGCTTATATCATCTACACCTCTGGCTCCACAGGAAAGCCTAAAGGTGTTCAGATAGAACACCGAGGATTATATAACTTAGCAGAAGCCCAAATTGATACTTTCAACCTACAGCCGAGTGACCGAGTTTTGCAATTCGCATCCTTGAGTTTTGATGCCTCGATCTTCGAGATAGTCATGGCACTGGGGACAGGAGCAACACTTTACTTGGCAAAGAAAGAATTTCTTTTGCCTGGGCAAGCTTTGATCCAGCTGTTGCGCGATCGCGCTATTACTCATGTTACCCTTCCACCTGCTGTACTGGCAGTGTTACCAAAAGAAGAACTTCCCGCACTCCAAACTATCATCGCCGCTGGGGAATTTTGTTCCCAGGATATTGTCAAACACTGGGCTGTTGGTCGTCGGTTCTTCAATGCTTACGGGCCGACGGAAGCAACTGTCTGGTCAACGGTTGCGGAAATTAGCGATCGCAGTAGTAAGCCACCTATTGGTCGCGCGATCGCAAATACTCAAGTCTATATATTAGATGAGTATTTACAGCCTGTACCTATCGGCATCAGGGGCGAATTGTACATCGGCGGTGAGGGACTGGCGCGAGGCTACCTCAACCGCCCTGATTTAACTGCTGAAAAATTTATTCCTCACCCTTTTAGCGAGAAACAGGGAGCGCGACTTTACAAGACAGGTGATTTAGCTCGTTATCGCTCAGACGGCAATATCGAGTTTTTAGGTCGTATAGACGAGCAAGTAAAAATTCGCGGCTTCCGCATTGAGTTGGGAGAAATTGAGGCAGTGCTGAGTCAGCATCCGTCAATTAAAGAAACGGTAGTAATTGCTAGAGAGAAAGTATCTGGTGATAAGCGTTTAGTGGCTTATATTGTGCCAAATCCCCATTTGACATTCACAATCATTCAATTACGTGACTTTCTGAAAAAGAAGTTGCCAGATTACATGGTGCCTTCAGCTTTTGTAGTGTTAGATTTTCTGCCGCTAACGCCTAATGGCAAAATTGATCGCCGTGCCATACCTGATGAGCCAACTAACCAATCAATAGATCAAGCCTGCGTTGAGCCTCGGACTCCTATAGAATCAACACTGGCAGAAATCTGGGCTGAAGTCCTTAACCTGGAACGTGTAGGTATTAACGACAACTTCTTCGACTTGGGAGGAGATTCACTGCTAGCTATACGCCTCATAGATAGGATACACAAGCAGTTTGAGCGGGAGTTGCCCCTGTCTGCCCTATTTTTGACTCCAACTGTTGCAGGTCTAGCAAGAATTCTATCTCCAGGAGCAGATTCTCTGCCTTGGTCTCCCTTAGTTGCGATTCAGCCTCATGGGTCAAATCCACCTTTCTTCTGTGTCCATCCTATTTTTGGTGTTGTCTTTCCTTATTACGAATTGGCATATCATTTGGGAACAGACCAACCATTTTACGGATTACAACCCAAAGGGCTAGACGGAGAAAGTCCGCCATTAACTCGCATAGAGGACATGGCTGCTCACTACATTGAGGCGTTGCGCGTGGTGCAGCCGAAAGGACCTTATTTTTTAGGAGGCTGGTCTTTCGGAGGTTTGGTGGCTTTTGAGATGGCTCAACAGCTGCAAAGAGCGGGACATCAAGTGGCTTTACTCGCTTTACTTGACACCCAAGCCCCAGTCTCAGCTAATCAACCGTCCTTCGGAGATGGTTTAAAGTTTCTACTTAGCACAGTAAGGCGAGATATATGGCCTTTTCTGGTAGATTACTTTTACCTAGCGATCGCTCCCAAGCAGCATCAAAGCGATACGCGGTCAAGCCACACGCTGCACGAACGTTTGCAGAATATCCTTCAACAGCTCAGAACCAATCTGTCGTGGAACTCCATTGTCGGACAGGCAGTTATAGCTAACCTTATGCCTCAAGAGACTAGGCTGCGGATGTTAAACGAGCTAACCATTAGCTCAATGTTGCGTGTCTTCCATGCCCACAGTCAAGCAACCCTCAGCTACGTGCCTCAGGTCTACAAAAATCGAATTACACTTTTCACCACCAGCGAACAATCCGGGAAAGCTCATCAACACCCAAGCTGGGGCTGGAGCGAGTTAGCAGGGGGAGGGTTGGAAGTTCATAGGGTTCCTGGCAACCACCTTAGTATGCTTAAACACCCCCACATCCAAGTTCTCAGTGAACAGCTAAAGGCGTGCTTGCAGAAGTAACGATTTGTATAAATTCTTACTTTTTCTGGAATGCGGCATTTTTGTGGTGGAGTCTTATATCGATGAACTCACACGTTGAAATTGGGTAGTGAGTTCGATAGACAAAGAACACAAAAATACAGGAGTACACCCATGCTTAATCAGCTCAAAGAACTACTACAAGACCCCGAACTGCAACAGAAAGTCAAAGCAGCGGCTAACCAAGAAGAAGCAATCAACCTGCTGACAAGCGCCGGTGCAAAAAAAGGCCACAACTTCACGACTGAAGAGGTGTCTCAAGCGCTGGCAGAGTTAACGTCCGTGAAATCCAACGAACTGGGTGAGGAAGAATTACTTAATGTTAGTGGAGGACGGGCGGGGGCTAGCCACGACCATATGTCATGTTGTAGCGATTGCCCTTCCTGCCGAGAGTTTTGACGACGTGAAATTTGGTTCAGCCTCGTCCCACTATCCAGGGCGAGGTCAATCTCAAATCGTTGATATTTGGCACTAAGAGCCTATCCTACAAATCAGTTCCAGTGGGCCAATACGTACTTGTATCTGTGTTCATCCGTGTTTACCTGTGGTTAAAAACATCTTAAAACCACTTTTGGATAGGTTCTAAGGCTCGTTTCGCCCCTCAGTCCGAGGGGCGAAAAATACCTTGATACAATTCGCTCTCAATCCAAAATATGGACAAAGCCTATTCTTTTACCAAAAAAATCCAGGAACTAGCAACAGAACAAGAGCAAACACCATATGAAGAAGCTTTTGAAGATATCAAAGAATTTTTAATAGCAGAGGAAGAAATAAAGTTTTATGTTGCTGGCACCAATAACTATGGTCATCAGGCATCAACAATCAACGCTCTTTATGTAATTCTAGAAATTCTGGGCGATATAGAAAAAACGATAAGAGTCATTTATGATGAAGATAGTGAAAAATCTGTATGGCTAAAGCTCGTAACTTTAATTCCAGGTTTACCGAAAGAATTTACGGAAAACCTTGCCTTAAAAAAAGGCAATATAACTATTTTATTTAATACCTATACAAAATATAGCGAATCTCAGCCAATTACCACAAGTCTTTGCATTTGTGGTGCGTTTGACGAGCCTGTAAAAAAGTTTGAGGAAACCAACCATACTTTTATAAAGCAATTATTTGTTGACTTTTTTTTAGTACTTCAACCTTTCCGCTGGACAGAGTTGAATGCCAAACATGCCTATTTCGATAGGAATGACAAACTTATTGCGGATCTAGAAAATTCGGAATACTGCGGTCAGGAAATTGTCGATCGAGGCTATTATATAAAACGTCCTCAACTAACTGATGAAGATTGGAAATATTTTGAAAATCAAGATAATAGAAAAGCTGGCTGTGTAAGGGCAATAGAAGAATTTTGTCAACCAAAGACAAAAGTAAATACGTGTCCTATTTATTTTTCGTCAGGTAGAAATTATGCACGACCTCAAGTTATCCTGTTTAATCTGATTAATGGAATACTGAAAGCAAAAGAATCGGACGATTCATTTAAAAGACCGACAATCATTGTGATGCTGGGATATTTACCAAACAAGTTTTATCAAGCACTTCAGAAAATAATACAAGGACAACTATGTGAGGTAAAGTGTGGCGTGGAACGATTTCCAACTTACGTCCAACTAAAATATTCATTAGAAGCCCTAGATCCGGAAGATTTCCCTAAACTGAAACAATATTTGGAAAAGTATTCTCACCAATTTGCTAAAATTTCGCTACAGCCAATCGAGGAAATGAATCAAGAAAAAATTGCTCAAAAACTTCAAAGCATGACTAACGAGGATATCTTAATATTACCTTTAGGAAATTTAGTTATTTCAACCAGTGGCATACCAAGAAATGTATTCAATTATATTTTTTCACTTTCTACCCTTCCTTGTGCGTTTGAAGGTAAAGGAAGTGCAAGTTTAGTACTAAATATGGGTATTCCTTATTTTCATCTACTTTCTATAGATCTAATGGTGAAAAATGAAGATATATATAAAGTTCAACTATACCCTACTATACCCTTGGGTTCGCCTCAGTCAGAGATTATTCCTATTCGCTGTCATAACTCCTCTGTACAGTTAACTACTACCCTTCAGAAGTGGGAAATTAGTCTTAGTAATGGAGAATATCTTCCATCTGAATATATTGGAGATTTTATTGCTGATTCTTGTGGCAGTGATAAAAGTAATGACTACTATACATACTTTAAAGAATTAGGCAATTTTTATAACGATATAAAAAACGATAAATTAATAAATGCATTACTAAATCTACGAAAAGTAGCGCTTGATTTTTTGCAAGAACAAATAATGGTTGCAGAGCAAATCGTAAAAAACATAACTTATAAAAAGAATGAATTAGAGCAGGTATTAAACGATTTTAATTTTAAATTAAAAATTCCTGTTTCTAAACTAGAGAACCTAACCAAGCGGATGCAAGATCTAAATCACATTTTAGATAAGTTAGGATTTTATAGTAACCAAATAGATACAAACAATTTAAAATTGATTTCTACAATGGATATTATCAGGGAATGGCAAAAGTCAAAAGTTTTAGAACAATTAGAAGAGGAGCAAAAGTTTTTTGAAAATATCTCAGTGATATCTATAGAGGAAATAATTAAGCTAGATGATATTGGCACTTGCGAAAGCTAAAGTAATTTAAGGAAGAAAAGATCGCCAAAACCATGTAAACAGAAACAGTCTTTTAAATTTTATACCGATCTTACAGCGCTTTGCATCTAACAGGAGTACACCCCTCCCCAACCCTCCCCTTAGTAAGGAGAGGGTTGGGGAGGGGTCTTTCTGTACTTCACCAACTTGCAATCTGCTGTATATCCGCTGCCTGCAATCATTTTATAGCAAATTCGGGTTCGATATCCCCTTGTTGAACAACCAGCGCAATTTTGTAGAGACGTTCTGGTGAAAAATCTCTATGACTAGGAATCAAATGGGAGTTATATAAGCAAATTTGGTATTACCTAGTAATAGTACTACTTTTAATAAAGGTTAGGGTAAATAATCAACATTTTTTTATATTTTGGTTTTAAGTAAAAACACTTATTTATTGAGAGGATGGGTATTATGCTTTTTATTGGCAGCTTGTCAAAAATATTATTTGCTATCCTGAATAAAGTGCGGAATGTAGGCGGAGAGTTTTGTAGTTAACGTTGTCAAATAAGTCTTGGTTGTTTATGATTGCTTACCCCAAATCAATCACCACGCAAACATGACACAGAGGTTACATCACTAAGCACAACCTCTGCCATTAAACCCAACTACAAATTCAACAAGTAAGGAAAATACACCCATGCTTAATCAGATCAAAGAACTACTGCAAGACTCCCAACTGCAACAAAAAGTTAAAGCAGCTGCTAACCAAGAAGAAGCCATCAATTTGTTAACGAGCGCTGGTTCAGAAAAGGGCTACAACTTGAGTACTGAAGAGGTGTCTCAAGCGCTGGCAGAGGTAACATCTGGGAAATCCAACGAATTGAGTGAGGAGGAATTACTCACTGTTAGTGGAGGGATGCGGGCTGACACTGGACACTCACATATGTCGTGTTGTACCGATTGTCCTTCTGGAGGTGGTTCGTGTTGAGATATTTTTATTTGTTGCATTGTAGCCTAAACAGATAAAGTCGTCTCTTAAAGACTCTTCTTACACGCAACTGCTTCAATTTCATTTGGATTGAGCAATTTCAGTACCTAGAACCAAGGTTTAATGCACCAAGAGATTCCCCCTTCACCTTTATTACTGAGAAGGTTGGGGGGATTTCATCAGTTCAATGTGAGAAGGAGTTATTAGACTTTTTGCAAAAATCATAATTTTGTTTTTGAAACGCAAAGGACGCAGAGGTATGCAGAGGATAAGTTGACTGGGAGCAAGAGGTATATTGATGTTTAAAAAATGTCCCAAACTATTGGCGTTTAATCCAAGTAACGTAGCGTACACCAGAATTCATTCTCTCTTTATTTAGCCACCAATATCAGGAATTTACCTATGACCGAACTACTTGTTCAATCTTCCAAGCAGATCGCTACAGCGGATTTAACCGCTATCGTTGCAAATGCTAGCTTTCTCTGGGAACGCCTTGATCCAGAGCGATTTGCGATCGCAGTTGATTTGGTTAATGAACAAGAAATTCACTCTCGCCTCGATCGCTGGTGTCAAGTTGTAGGACAAGGTAATTGGAATACCTTACAAAAACGCTTGCTGTGGGAAGGGTTAGACCTCGATACTATTCGTCCTCGATTGGGAACAGTGCAGTTCAATGCTACTGGGCAGCTGCCAGAATGGGCAGAAACTTTGCAGCAAATAATGCAAACGGCAGCGGAATATAGCCCGGAACGGGAAATTTTGCTGCCGATTGACGCAGAAAATCCTTTTCCGTTTGAAGATATCCTTCTGCCGGCGATCGCACTTGCCAGACAGCAACTGTTAACTCGGCTTAATTCTGTACAGCTTACTGAAGACAGCCTGCCTTTATCGATGCTTTCAGAAGCTGCTTACCGTGACTTAGAGCGCGGCTTGATGAAACGATTGGCAGCGCTTTGTACTAAGACACTAGATTTTGAATTTTCTAAAGTTCGTTCGTTTGGTCAAAACTTGCTCGGCTTACTAGGGGTGGAAACAGAAGGCAGCAGTAAGACTCAGTACACTCAGTTCGTCAATAAACTCCTGGAAGATGGATTGCTAACATTTTTTCAGAAGTATCCAGTCCTGGGTCGGTTAGTAGCAACAGCCGTCAATTTTTGGGTAGAGTTCACTGCCGAGTTTCTCCAACGTCTGGCTGAGGATAGAACAGATATTAAACTAATTTTTGACTCAAAGATTAATAGTTTGGGCAAAGTAGCTAAAATCGAAACCGCCCTTTCTGACCCCCATAACCGAGGGCGAAGGGTAATTTTACTTACATTTGAGTCTGGACTCAAACTTATTTATAAACCCAAAGATTTAGGGCTAGAGGTTGCATTTAACCAATTTTTGAATTGGTGCAATCAACATAGTCAGCTATTGGATTTCAAAGTCATCCAGGTGCTTAACCGAGATACCTACGGCTGGGTGGAATATGTTGAACACCAACCCTGTAGCGATGAAGCTGCTGCGGAACGCTTTTATCAGCGAGCCGGGATGTTGCTGTGTGTGATTTATGCCCTACGGGGAACAGATTGTCACCACGAAAACTTAATTGCTAGTGGCGAACATCTGGTGTTGGTAGATATGGAAACGTTGCTGCACCATGAAGCGAATTTGATCGACAACTCACCTAATGCCCAAGAGTTTGAGACAATAACACAACAGCAGTTCTGGGACTCTGTACTACGCACCGGGCTTTTACCCCGTTGGGACTTTAGTGGCGATCGCCGTATTGCTTACGATATTAGCGGGTTGGGTAGCACAGATCATCAACAAGCTCCTCAGAAAATGCCTCGCTGGCAGCTAATCAATACCGACGATATGCATCTACGCGATGAGCTTGTAGACTTGCCCATCGAGAAAAACGTGCCGCGCTTAGGCGAAATTGCCTTATCACCTAACAGTTATCAGGCACAAATCTCTGCTGGGTTCGAGCAGATGTATCGCTTCCTGATGGCACATAAGGACATATTACTGCTTCCAGAAAGTCCGTTAACTGCCATGCGGGATCAGCAAGTTCGTTTTGTCTTCCGCAACACACGAATCTACAGTAGTATCGTCCAAAAAACTTTGGCACCCAATTACTTCAAAAACGGGGTGGACTACAGCATTGAACTCGATTGCCTTAGTTGTGCCTTTCTCGTCGCTCAGGACAAACCCGATGCCTTGCCGATTTTGGGTGCAGAACTACGAGCAATGGAACAGTTTGATATTCCATTTTTCACGGCGAATGCTAGCAATGATCAACTAAGTGTGAGTGGCGATTTATCCATTCCCGATTACTTTAAGCAACCCAGCTACCAGCACGCCTTGCACCAGTTACAGGCAATGGATGAGACTGATTTAGCTCGGCAAATAGCCATTATTCAAGGCTCCTTCCATGCGAAGGTGGCACAAAATTTAAGCCAGGAGAGCCAGCTATGGCAAGCTGAATCGTTACCGTTGCTGAGTTCGGAACAATTAATTGAGGAAGCTAGAGCGATCGCAACTGTACTCGAAAAAACAGCGATTCCCGATCCCGATGGCAGTGTTAACTGGATCGGCTTAGGCTATGTGCATGAGGCAGAGCGATTCCGGCTGCAAGTGTTGGGCTACAACCTTTATGACGGACGCTGTGGAGTTGCCTTATTTCTCGCAGCACTATATAAAGTAGCCAAAGATCAACGCTCCCGCGATCTGGCATTAAGGACGTTACAACCCTTACGTCGGCAGATGCAGGCTTTTGACCTAGAATTTCGGCAACGAATGGCTCGCTTTATGGGGATCGGTGGTGCATCCGGTTTGGGTTCCATGATCTATGGCTTCGTGAAGGTGAGCCAATTCCTGAACGATGAAACACTATTGTCAGATGCTCAAGCAATAGCAGAGTGGATAACACCAGAACTAATTGCTGCCGATACCAAGTTGGATGTTATGGGCGGCGCTGCGGGAGCTATTTTAGGGCTATTGTCCCTTTATGAGGTCACAGGGGAAGCAACAGTTTTAGAAAAGGCGATCGCTTGTGGACAACACTTACTCAATCATCAGATTAGCGACAAAGGTGCCCCCAAAGCTTGGCAAACCCTAAGTACAAAACCCTTAACTGGATTTTCTCACGGAGCCGCTGGAATCTCTTATGCCTTGCTGCGTCTCTACGCAGTGACTCAAGATCAAGCTTACTGCGAAGCCGCACTACAAGGCATCGAATATGAACGCAGCGTCTTTTCCGCATCTCATGCCAACTGGCCAGATTTTCGGGGAGTAGAACTCAATCAGCCACCTACTTTCCCGGTTATATGGTGCCACGGCGCACCCGGCATTGGTTTGGGGCGCTTAGGCTGCATGGCGCTTGTCGATATCCCCGGAATTGAACGTGAAATTGAAATTGCCCTGCAAACTACTCAGAACTATGGCTTGCAAGGCAGCGACCACCTCTGCTGTGGCAACTTAGGTCGGGTGGAGGTACTTTTAGTTGGTTCTCAACGCTCGTCCCGTGACGATTGGCGTCAGGTTGCTCTCCAGAATGCCACAAATGTTGTGGCTAGAGCTAATCGAACCGGAGCATATCAAATGTTTACTAGTTTAACTAGCTCCGTATTCCACCCCAGTTTATTCCGGGGCACAGCCGGGATTGGTTATGCCCTGCTGCGTCTAGCCTATCCAGAGACACTGCCTTCATTATTGCTGTGGGATTAACATCCTCCCGATGCCGAGCGTAACAGCTTCAGGACTTACAGAGTAGAGATCCCCCAACAGAGTTAAAAAGGGGCGAGTGAAGGTTGCCCCTTTTTAAGGCAGAGCTACTTCATTGTCTAGAAAGAAAAATCAACATCAAACCGACCAAACCTTTCGGACTCTGCTTGGGGGACGCCGACAGGCGGGGGGTGCAAGTATGGTATTGATAGTTTTGGCAGTAGGCGTGCGTCCATCGGCACTCATCTCCACCTCATAGCTTCCAGTCGCTAAGGTTTGCCCATCTGGACTGAATACGAATAGTTTATTTATGAATGCACTTTGGACGGGCAAAGTATGAATTAATTGGACATTTTCCCAAGATTTAGCCTCTACTCGCGTTTGGGGAGTGGCGGCGGTTGCTGCTGGTGTATCAGCAGGTATCACCGGGGGACAGTTTGGAGGAAGCGGGAGGGTTTGTGCGATCGCCAAGCGCGTCAGAAAGATGTTCGCTGATGCAGAAAGTAACAGCAGCAGAGGAACTAGGGGGTACGCAGTAGCACAAAGGCGCATTGTCATTTCTCAAGCGTGAAATTAGAACTACTAGATCCTCGAATCTATTGGGAGATTTTAGGTTCCTTCAGTACTTTAAGCGTTCGCCTTTAGCGGGCGGTTAGCGATCACTACTGCACCCCCACAAAGCCAAATAGTTTAGCAAAGCTACCCAGGATAGCTACTATCAAACCGATTAAAACACCACGACTCAGAAATTCTTGATTGTCCAATCTCTTACTCAGTCCGTCTAGCTTTGATTCCAGCCTTTTTTCAAGTCCGTCTACTTTTTCCTCTAACCTGGCTTGACCTACTTTTAAATCTGTAACATCTCGACTGAGAGTATCTAGTTTCTGATCAATTTTGGTGAGAATTTCCTTTAAATCTGACTCTATCGTTACTGACATTTTTCTTACTCCTAAACATCGCCCAAAGCCCAGCGCGATTGCCACTACTGCTGACAAGATACCAAGCTATCTGTGTCACCACCGGTGGCAAACAAGACCCATCCACTTACTGGAGCTTTGATTTTTACCCATGTAGTCCCCTGTGAGTCTTTGGCAACAGTCGGAATAACTGTAACGCTACCTGTCCCTGACCTTTTTAACGTCCCAGCTAAGAAAACTTTTTGACCATAAGCAACACTACTTCTACGACGACTATCAGACCTTGGTGCAGAACGGATATTCAACCCAATCGCATAATTAACTTTCTGGCAATAGGGAATTTGCTCAGAATGAGCAGGCAATTGCGTTGTTAACCCTAAAGCCATTGCACCCACGAAGGCAGCTACTGTTGTTTGTTTGAAGTTCGACATTTCCGTATACTATTTACCCCAACTTTAACTTACTCACGCGATGCACTTAGAAGGAATATAGTTAGGACATCTGCCAGTAAAAAGCGGCAGCGATATGCCTACGGCAGGCTTCGCCAACACAGTTAGTTGAACTTTTAGTCCTGACATCGCCCGCGAGTAGCAATGAAACAGGAATGTACGCCAGCCCAAAAAGCTTGCTATGTCTAGGTATTAACCGTCATTGAAAAAAAATTAATTCCACCCGTGAGTAGCAAGCGAACGAAAGTATACGCTAAGGCTGTAAGGATTTCTCCCAGCGTCGATATAACGTGGGTCTAACCTGCTTATTTTCGTAGCCAGAATAAGATTTAGCACACCCTTAGATAAAGGGATATCCAAAAAACTTAACTCAAAGCTTCAATCCAGGATTGTCGCCGCCACGCATCGGTAACTGTCACAGGTAGCGTGACTAAATGGGGTGCGGCTGAGTGATAGAGATCACAGTCAAAATTTTGAGATTATGCGGCTCAATAAATTCTGGATTGAACTGCATAAATCAACTACAGCCCACCTATTAAATTAATGAAAGGAATCAACCACAACACAAAGGATGAAAGAAAAATGAAAGGTACATTGTTAGCTCTGGTAAGTACAGTAATTGCTTTAGGAAGCCTCTCCCCAGCACAGGCAGGAGATATACGCCCAGGGGCTATCAGACTTAATCTTGGTGAAAAAGTCACACTAGCATGTAAGAATCCTGGGACTCATCAAGATGTTGCTAAAACACCCATAATTACTAACAATACTAATGCCCCAATTCCTAGCGGCAAAACAATTTTTTGGAATGCTACTGACGGAGACAAAGGGAAACTCACAGGACCGTTGGCTGTTGGAGCTAGCATTTCTGGTATTGGTTCTACACCAGCTCACTATAGTTATAGCTGTACAGCTTTCTATTTCAAATAGAATAGGAGAAGACTCGTTTCCTCAGCCAACATTGTAATGATGAACTGGGGAGCGTAGTTAACTTAGTTAACTCCTTACATCCCCGATCGCGTAGAAATTGGTGATCTCTTAGTATCGGAGCGTCCGTGCCAACACTAACAGAATGAATGCTGCAACTACAGCACCTACAACAATGCTGAAAATGCCAGCATCGAAACTACCAGTTGTAGCAACTACTGTACCGGGGATGAGCGAACCACCAACACCACCAAATATTATTGACAGCCCGTTGTACAATCCAGTACCAGCACCAATTTGATCGGCAGGCAATAGACGTTGGACGATCGCGTATTCTTGGGCACCGTAGGTACTCTGAAAGAATACTGCGATCGCGAAGAATAGCACCAAGAGTTCCAGAGAGTTAACAATAGACGCGATGTAGACCATTACGCCTGCCATGAGGAAACCTACACTGGCAAGCAGCGTTCGGCGCTGGAGGCGATCGCCCAAGTAAGCCATTAAGCTCATACCCGCGATCCCAGTGGCAAAGATTAGCGCCAGGGGCCAACCCAAGCGTTCAAAGTCAATGCCCTTAGCACGGTTGAAGTAAATTGGTAGCCAGTTGAGAATACCGAAGGCACAGAAGGCGTTGAGGGTGCCGCCAGCGACTGCCAACCAAAATCGGCGATCGCTTGTATAGCTGGCTCTGTGCGTTCTCACTGCTGCCATATCAGATGTTTCACGTCCGCTACAGATATACATCAACTCGGTATCGCTCACCCCCCACTCGCGACGGGGTTCATCCTGTACACAAAACCAAACCAGCGGAATTGAAAGTAGCATACCAACCGCACCCAGTACGGCAAACATGGGACGCCAATCGATGAGGTTGATTAACGGAATGACGATTAGGGGCGCAGTTGCGCTAGCTAGCAGAATTCCTGTCCCCCAAATTGCATTGGCTCGCGATCTTTCACTAACAGGGAACCAGCGGCTAGATATGGCGCAAAGCATTGGGATATGGACACCTTCTCCCAAACCCAGAAGCAGACGCAGTACAATCAGTGCGGTGAGCGACTGTCCGACTGTAGCACTCAGGATAGTGAATAGTGAGAATGCTGCAATGGCAACGATGACACTGCGCTTGGGTCCAAAGCGCTCGGCGAGTGGGCTAAGCAGCATATTGGACACGCCATAGGAGAGAAAGAAGGCAGCTAAGAGCAATTCACCCTTTGACCCAACCTCGCGATCGCTCCAGCCGAATTCCTGAGCGATGCGGGGTAAGGCTAAGGCGAGGTTATTGCGGTCTAGGTAGTTAACGAAAACTGTCACAGCAAGGATAGCTGGAATGCGCCATCGCACTCCCCAGGCGAGTTCTCTAGCAGTTGACATATTGGGTACTTCATTCAAGCTGGCGATCGCGAATAATACTACCAAGAGTCCCAAAGGTTACTCTACAGGAATGCTGCGCGTAAGCATGAACCCAGTAACGCCAAAATTGGGCTATCTTGAAACTATTAAGATTCCCTCAATATAGCTAACTGTATCTTTTAACGATGGAGTGTATCCCTGAATTACCTGTTTTACGCCCTCACATTTAGAGAATTCTTGAGCGGGTGAAAATCACTAACTTTCAACTTAATAATCTCACTTCTACGCCAACCAGCACTAGCGCTCGCAGTTGGTATTTTTTTGCATGGCTTCAACGAGGAAAAGAAAAATCAGCGCTAAAAAACTAATAGCAGTTAGACTAAGGGATACAAATAACATAAATAAAGGAATACTTTCCTCTTTAAATATTGAATATAAAGGTAGAAAAATAGAACTATAATTGCATCTCCACGCTGAGCCTTTCTGCCAAACAAGGGTTGAGGGGATAAAGACAGATGAATACCTGTTTGATTGAAAGCCTGCGGCAAGTGAAAAGACCTCTTGCAAAAAGAGATTTTATCCTCTGTGCCCTTTGCGAAAACCTCTGCTTCCTACCCTGCGGGAAGCCGCTGCGCGTCTATGCGTTAAAAAAATAGAACTCTGATTTTTGCAAGAAGTCTAAAGACTACAGGACAGCAGACGAAACAAGACATCCGTTATGGGTCGTTATATCTCTGAATATTTTGCTTGGCAACGGTTATTCCTCCATTACTTCTGCCCTTCGATTCCTTGCTAACAATCTTGACAAACTTCTCTGTGTTGTGGACTGAATCAGCCCTGCCCCAACGGGGGGATTGGGGAGAGACCCCCCAAGCCTAACTAATGGGAAAGGTAAAGGAATCCGCCCTATGGGGCTGGGAGCGGTTTGTTAGACTGAAAAAACCCAGGATTTGTCTGTCAATCCTCAGATAAGGCTACCCATGCATAGCACCCTACTAATCTCTAGAGAACTGCCCACCCTTCAATACACCTCTACACCAGAACGATTCGATGAAACCTGGTCAGCCCCCCTTGCAACCCTCCTGGGATTGGGACGCGCAGCAGGCGCTGATTTCATTGAATTCTTTTTGGAGCGGGTAAACTACATCAGCTGCTTAGCAGAAGACGACATTATCTCCAGCATTGCACCCCGTCTTTCCAGAGGCGCGGGAGTGAGAGTTTTTCGAGGCAAAGCAGACTGCTACGTCAGCACCAACGATCTTTCATTTTCAGGTCTAAAATCAGCCCTGGAAAAAGGTCTTTCCATCTTAGGGTTGCAACTCCCATCTGAGAACGCTTATATTCCTGAAATCAACTTGGAGCCACTGAGAGACTACGCCACTCTTAAAGAAAAAGATGCTTGGCTCTCGAAATGTAGCTCTATGCGGGAAATGGGCGAGGTTCTCCTGGATGCCAATAGCCAGCTGAAGCTCAAAGCTAGTCATGTGCAATCCAGACGAGCCGTGTATTTTAGAGATTGGCAAGAAGTTTTGGTTGTCTCCAGTGATGGCACTAATGCTCGCGATATTCGCCTAACTCAATCGGTGGGATACAACCTGCTGTGTGCCGATGGTGCCCATCGCTCATCCATTGCCAAGCGTGTTGGCGATACTAGCGATCCCGGCTTCCTGAGGTCGTGGGATTATGAGTCTAATGCAGAGGAAGTGGCGATCGCCGCAGGGCAAATGCTCTACGCTGATTACGTAGAGTCCGGGACTTACCCCATTATCATGGCAAATCAATTTGGCGGGGTGATCTTCCATGAAGCCTGCGGGCACCTACTAGAAACTACTCAGATTGAAAGAAACACCTCTCCCTTTGCCGACAAAAAAGGCGAAAAGATTGCCCATGAAAACTTAACAGCCTGGGATGAAGGGCTTTCTTCCACCGCTTTCGGTACGATTGACATGGACGATGAGGGGATGCCAGCCCAAAGAACGCTGTTAATTGAAAAAGGCATTCTCAAAAACTTCATAGCCGATAGAGCAGGTTCCCTACATACTGGACACCCCAGAACTGGAAGCGGGCGTCGTCAGAGCTATGCCTTTGCAGCTGCTAGCCGGATGCGGAATACCTATATCGCTCCCGGAGACTATACCAACGAAGATTTGTTTGCATCCATTGACAAAGGCATCTACTGCAAAAAGATGGGTGGCGGTAGTGTAGGAGCTACAGGCCAATTCAACTTTGGCGTAGATGAAGCCTACCTAATTGAGAATGGCAAAATCACAAAGCCCCTCAAAGGAGCCACACTTATTGGTGAAGCCAAGGAAATCATGAACAAGATTTCCATGTCTTCCAATGACTTGGCACTCGCAGCTGGCTTCTGTGGCTCAATCAGCGGCAGCATCTACGTAACCGTAGGACAGCCGCATATCAAGGTTGATTCTATTACTGTCGGTGGACGTTAACTAAGTGTAAATAAAACCCTAGATAAACACAGATAGATAGTTCTTTATCTGTGTTTATCAGTGTTCATCTGTGGTTTTTTATTTCCAAGTCAAAATTGTAAACAGGGTATAATCGTGCCGACTATCAACAATATTGCAACTGATGCCCAAGAAAAAGCTGCTCGGCTGGGCATCAAAAAATTTGACATCTATGGTTCAACCGTAGACGAAAACAGCGTGCAAGTAGATCGAGGCGCTCCTAAACAAGTCAAAGCCTCGAATCGCTCCAGTGTCATTGTTCGTGTTTGGAATGAAGACCAAACAATGGGAGTGACTTCAACTACAGATGTAGATCCATCCGGGCTTGAGTTAGCTTTGAAAACAGCATACGAGGCGAGTTTCTTTGGTGTCAAGGAAAATGTCCCTGATTTTAGCCCAGAGGCATCTGCCCCAATTGCCGATAAATCTGACGAAAAAGCGCCGCAAGCTCCTGTATCAGAACTGCTAGAGAGCCTCCTCGAAGCTGAAAAAGAGCTGCTGTCAGCTCACCCTGCTATTAAAGGAGTGCCTTATAATGGGCTGGCGCAAAGAGATATAGATCGGTTTTATCTCAACAGCGACGGTGCGATTAGGAATGAAGCCCGCTCCTATGCTTCTATTTACCTTTACAGCAAAACAGAAGAAGAGGGAAGAAAGCCACGCAGTGGTGGAGCTTTTAGAATTAGCCGCTCTCTTGAGCAACTGGACATCAATGGTTGCTTAAAAGAAACTGTCGAGAAAACTATCAGCCACTTGAATTATGAAAAAGTGAAATCTGGCAAGTATAGAGTTGTTTTCTCGCCGGAGGCATTTCTCAGCCTTTTGGGGGCGTTTTCCAACCTCTTTAACGCTCAGAATATTCTGGACAAGCAAAGCCTTTCTACCCCTGAATCGTTGGGAACGAAAATTGCCTCTCCCCTACTATCTGTATGCGACGATGCACTGCATCCAGATAACGTGGCAGCAGAAACTTTTGATGGGGAAGGCACTCCCACACGCCGGGTTTCGCTAATTACTGATGGCGTTTTAACAGGCTTCCTGCACAATTCAGGCACTGCAAAAAGGCTCAATGCCCAGCCTACTGGTCACGCCAATATCGGAGCAAAAGTTAGCGTTGGTTCACATTTTTATCATGTCTTTCCAGGCGCGGCTGCCTCACAAGAGTATAGCCTTGCCAATGCGGAAAATGTGATTCTAATTGACGACCTTCAGGCGCTACACGCGGGAGTAAAAGCCTTACAAGGTTCCTTTTCCCTACCCTTTGATGGTTGGTTAGTAGAAAACGGGAAATTGACGAGCATTGAGTCAGCAACCGTTGCCGGAGACTTTCTAGAACTATTGCAGTCCATTCTTTTTGTTGAAAAAGAGCCAGAACTTACTCCTGGTGGAGTGTGCCCAAGGGTCTGGGTTGATGGCTTATCTATTACGGGAGAATAATGCATTCTATTCGCTGTGGCGATCAGCCACAGCGAATAGAACACCTCAAACTGCTAGCAGACCGAGTTTAATTTCAGGCGATCCGTTATTAAAAAACAGCAGCAAGTAGCTAAACAAGGTCAAAAAATTTAATATTCAGCAACGGCTTCTTCTCACCGTAGCGCGATCGCCTGGTAGTTTAAGAGCATAGATTATTACTGTTAGACAAATTGGCGACCTCCCCATCGCTCAACGCTACTTCCTCTTTGATGACGTGAAATTTGGTTCAAACCTTGTCTCACTATGCAGGGCGAGGTCAATCTAAAATCTATAATCTAAAATCTAAAATAGTTTGACCCCAAGCCCCATCTCTCCCATGCAGCCAAACAACTTGTCTATCTACATGCCCGATCTAGAGTCTGCTCTTGACCCTAATCCAGTCATAGTAGATCCGGACACTCCAGTTGCTGCCGTTATTGCTTTAATGAGCCAGGTACGAGGCAACCGTTGTACACTGCCTACTTCACAACAATCAAGCGACTCCAGCTTTACCAACGAGGAGCAAACCAGTTGTGTTTTAGTTGTAGAAAAATCGAAATTGGTTGGTATCTTCACTGAACGGGATCTAGTGCGGCTCACTACTTCAATGACTAGCCTAAGAGGCGTCAAAGTTTCTCAAGTCATGACGCACTCACTCATTACCTTAGTAAAATCTCCCTCACAAAACTTATTCGCCGCTGTTTCGCTGTTTCGCAAACATCATATTCGTCATCTCCCCATTGTTGATGACAAGGGGCATCTCATTGGGTTAATCACCCCTGAAAGTCTCCGTGAGTCTCTACAGCCTTTCAACCTCCTCAAATGGCGGCGTGTAGAGGATATCATGTCAAATCAAGTAATTTGCGCGCTCCCCACAGCATCTGTTTTACATCTAGCTCAACTGATGACAAAGTATCAAGTTAGTTGCATTGTCATTACAGCCGAAGGAAGCCAACAACTTAGACAAGATTCAGAAGCCTTACTGGCTACCCAGCAACCAGCTGCACTTGCTACTTCTAATCCAGTTTATCCCATAGGAATTATTACAGAACGAGATATCGTACAGTTCCAAACTCTAGAGTTAGATTTATCTCAAATAGAGGCTCAGACAGTTATCAGCACACCGCTTTTCTGTGTTAGTCCCTCCGATTTACTTTTAATAGCTCATCAAGAGATGCAACAGCGACGCATTCGCCGATTAGTTGTTACTGGCGATGAAGGTGAATTACGAGGAATCGTAACTCAGACTGACCTCCTGCGAGTATTTGACCCCGTAGAGATGTATGGAGTTGTAGAGGTACTAAATCAATCAGTTGACAAATGTACGAATGAACTTAAAATTGCCAACAAAGAACTACGTCATGAAATAATTGAACGTCAAAAAGTTGAAGAACAACTCCGCGCCTCTGAACTACAGCTACGTGCGTCTCTAGAAAAACAGCAGGAACTCAACGAACTTAAATCCCGCTTTGTGGCAATGGCATCTCACGATCTGCGTTCTCCCCTCACGACTATCTTGTCTGTAACTGACTTGTTAGAAAGTCACTCTCATCAGTTGAGTGAGGAAAAAAAGCAAAGTTATCTACAGCTTTCCAGAGATGCTGTTAAACACATGACGCAATTACTGAATGATATTTTAGTAATTGGTGAAGCTGAAGCAGGAAAACTAGAATTTCAGCCCGCGCCTCTGGATTTGGTAAGTTTTTGTGATGAGTTAGTGGAAGAACTACAACTGAGCACAAATGGTAAGTGCTCGCTCAATTTTGTTAGCCAAGGTTCATTCCCCAATGTTTGGATGGATGAAAAGCTTTTACGGCAAATATTTATAAATATACTTTCTAATGCTATTAAATATTCCCCTGAGAATAGCACGGTTAACTTTGAACTCACTTGTCTTAAAAACAAAGCGATTTTTCATGTGCGCGATCGCGGCATTGGCATTCCCAGCGTCTATCAGCAGCGGTTATTTGAACCATTCCATCGAGGGAGTAACGTTGGTAGTATTTCTGGTACAGGCTTGGGTTTAGCGATTGTCAAACGATGTGTGGAATCTCACGGTGGCACTATCGAAGTTATCAGTAAAGTTAAAGTCGGTACAACAATAATAGTAACTTTACCAATGTATTCTTACGAAGAAAACAGATTAGACAGCGATTCTGAAGCTATATCAGTAACTTGAAAATTACTTGACTTAATGAAGTCGGATATAGGACAATATGATTCAGTTAAGGCTAGGGGTGAACCACAAAGACACAAAGGACACAAAGAAGAAGGAAAGGTCAAAGGCGCTAACTGAACTGTATTGGGGTTAAACGCAGTGCAACCAAACGCCAATTAGAGACGCGACATGGCGCGTCAAGACCCAACCTACGCATATCGTAATTGTTTAAGCGGACATAATATAATTACGAATTACGAATTACGAATTGCGAATTACGAATTATTTTGTTCACTATTCATCCTCCACTGGTTTATAAATTCGAGATAGGTATCTACCTGTTTAATTTGCGCGATCGCCTCTGGAACCAAAGCTCTAAGCTCTCTCACCAATATCTCTTTTTGCTCAAGAGATAGCTTCTGATCTGATTGTGCCTGCCTCAAGCTATCGCAGTAGTTGCTCAGGTAAGTATCTAGTTCATCAAAGAATACATCAACTCTTTGCTGGAAATCTTCATCAAGGTACTCGGTAATTCCTTGCTTAATACTTTTAATGCTTTGCTCAATTAATTGATTTACTTCTGTAACTATTCCTTGTAGAGAAACACTGTAGTAAGCCTCCCGATGCTCCGGAATCCTAACTTGAATTGTTTCCTTTTTAGGAATTAGACCGAGCCAATGCCACCAGGTTCTCTTAATGACTACTTTTTCTTCATAGCCCCGATTTAATATTTTAGTATGGCGCTTTACACGAGGTTTATTGAAATCAATTCCACCTGATTCCAGGCTGAGTTTTGGCAATGATAAATCAACATTAAAACTTTGATTTAATCTGTCGCGTGCGCGTTCAATTATTGGCTTCGTGTCGCGCTCTAAAATATAAGTTAAAGCTTCACGGGATTGTTCTATTTGCTGGCCCATTTTATCCCGAATATTTTCTAGTAATAAATTGGCTCTAGTTTGGGGATAAGATACGGCTATATCTGCAAATTCTTCCGCCTCTCTAAGAGTTTTAAATTCAACTATACCCTTACCTTTCAAATCTAAAGGTGACTTGATGTTATGCTTAATCCACTTAGCCAAACTGTTGGCTTCTTTACCATTTTTTGGGGTTAAATCAATTTTTGAGTATTCCTCTTCATTGAAATAGCTTTCAATGGTCAATTTTGCTTCTTTTTGGAGAGTTCCAAGAATATTGTTAAGCTCCTGGTAAAGCTTGGTTTTTATTTGCTCTACTTCCTGCAAGCGAGTGCGACACAATTCAATGTTATGTAAATCATCTTCCAGCGCCACAACTTCAAGTCGTAGTTTCTCTTCATCTTCGTAAATAGCACGGCTTCGGAGTTGCACATCCTCCTGTAATTCCACAAGACGACCACGAGCCGTATTGAGTGCAGATATCATGCAGCGAGGCGCAGCTTCTGCAATAAGTGCTTGAACAGCATTTTCCAGAAATGGGGCAAAGCCTGATTTTTTCCACAGCCTTTGAGCTTTTTTCTGTAGGTCTTCTACCGTCGCACTCTCAAGTTCTTCTTCCCAATCAATACCAAATACTTCTTGAGCTAGCGATCGCGCTGCTGGTGACTGGAGTACCGTATTATCTGGATGCTGCTCTATGTCCTGCATGAAGCTGGCAGCACAGAATGCCCGTCTAGCTGCGATTTCAAACACCCGATTTGTCTCCCCAGTATCACCTATCCCAAGTTCAGCAGCGACATACTGCTGAACTTGTTCTGGGGTCATGTCACCCTCTCGGCGCTGATCGACCTTGTTGATCAAAATGTAGAGGTTATCTTTACCCCGTAACTCGATCGCCCTCTGAACGTCTTTTTTTACTTTTTCTGCTGCTTCTGTTCTCAGTTGGGTAAAATCTAGGACTATCAATACTAAGGAACATTTCTCCAGCTGATCGGAAACTACCTTCACCAGTCTGAGGTTGTCTCCAGCTTCATTTGGTCCCGGTGTATCGACAATCACCAGATTGCCCAGCAAATTTGATTGTTCAGTTTTCGGGGATTCTGCTTCTGAAACACTTGGGGATGCCGCCAAAGGCCGCTGCTTGCCTTCACCAGAGAAGTTACCCTCATCTAGGGAAGATAGCCAAAAAGGAGTGTAAATACGGGGAACATCCGTGAGAGACTCAAGCGGGTCAGCAAGTGGCTCGAGAATGCTGCACAGCCGGACAATATCGTTCAATGCACCTAAGTTGTTGATAATCCGTTGACGCCCTACAACCTCCTCATCAATTGCACCTCCAGGCTTTGCTTCTATCCTTTCTGCAAGCTTTACCAGGTGAGGGTACTGACCAAGTTTTTCTCGCACAGTGGAAATCCCTAACTCACGGATTTGGCGCTGCAAGGTAAAAAAAGTCTCTCGGAAAACTTCCCGGATTTCCGGACTCATGGTCAGGGTTGGTTCTGTGCGCCCAGCGTCAAAAATAATCTCAGTTGGGATAGTGGTCATTGCCGCATTGCGACTTGGCAAGAGATCCTGTCCGACAATGGCGTTGATGATTGTGGACTTGCCAGCTTTCATCGGCGCAACAATCGCCATTCTCAGCTCAAAGTCTTTGACATTACGGGCGGCATTGCTGACTTCCTGCTCAATTTTCGCAAAGCGATCGCTACCACTATCTAAGCTAAAGGCTGCACTAGCGCGATGCATTAATGAGCTTACTTGCAAGAGCAGATCCACAACGTTTGCTTGCAGATCTTGAAGATTTGGTTTCAGCGCTTCAGATTCCATTTGGCAAATTTCCCCCAAGTGTCAAAACCAGAGTGACGCCTCGGAAGTTTACAGCGTATCACTAACTTTAAGCCAATGTAGCTACATTTTCCCAGATTCATTCTCATGTAATAGCCAACTCTCATAAAAGCTTTAAGGAGGGAAAAAAGGTAAGCGCGATCATAGGGTGGGAAATCCAGTTCTCAAAACAAATAGGTCAACTTACACTAAGGTTTCGTCAATAAGCGATCGCATCTCCAGACTCAGATATCGCCGCCAATGCTATTCCCCATCTTTATCTTGACGTAGTGGGCAACTCAAACAGCAGCTTTAACCAAGCCACAAAGGTAAGTGCGATCGCCGAGTCATAACGTAGCACCTGTGCTGTAATTGCTTGCCCATCAGGCATTCCCGGTGCTTCCTGCCAAGCTAGCCAAGTGTGGATCGAGGCTCTAGGGCGGTGAACTTTCGTTGCACCTTGGGAGTAGCAGCACCGAAATTAAGCTAGTCGGAGTTGATGCGATAGCACTCTCAAAACATCAAACCCTTGGGATCATCCTGGGGGTTTGATGTTTCACTATGGCAGCATTGCGGATTATTTAGAGCAGATTTGTTATGAGAATAGTCCGAGTTTCTGGAAATGCCCCTCAACTCTTTGAAGAATAGACAAGTGGGCAAGCGCCTTGACACTTTCCAGAACTAATTAGGGGAAGTATCAACCGTCAGAACTAGTCAAAACAGCTTTTAGTACCGATGAAACTACCTAACCTTATTGCCACGACATTTATCTTGAGTCAAATCTTTGTTTTTCCTCAGTTCGCTAATGCCCAACTTAGCTGCCAAGGAACCGTTAATAAAGTAGTAGGGCAAATTCGTTCTCAAGGTGTTCCTGAGGTAAAAAGCAATATATTTAGAGGACAAGCAAACACTTACAACACAGGTAATCCAACAAATCGTCAAGATACTTTAGAGATATTAATGGCTTCTACAAGCGGAGATAATAGCTCCAACGTCATTGAAAACATTTTAAATTCTGAACAACTCATGAATGTTTGGGCCAATTCTATAATTACAGCTTGCGGTGGAACAGCAGTAGTAAACTTTAGACTATATCAAACGGATTGGGAAGTTAGTTATGCAGTTCAAGCAGATCTGAAAACCAAGGTACGACAATGCGTTGATGACTACCAAGGTTTGTCCTGGAATGAAACATTTTGTCCATAGGACATTGTGTTCCTTTACATTACTACCGTTTTATTATTGGCATAAACGCAATCAGGAATAGGGAAATGAGGACAATAGCACAAAAATATTATATATCTTGGCTAATATTTTTTACAATTTCGGTTGTTATTTTCCTCTCTAGCTGTGACAATAACATTTTTGATAATAAACCCTTTAATCAAAAAGCATGGATAGAAAATCCTTTTAATAAAGATAGCAATGTACGCATAGAGATGAGTGAGGATTTACTGAAAAACCATCTTAAAATTGGCATGACGCGCCAGCAAGTTAGGAAATTACTTGGTAAACCAGATTCCGTTGACTCTTATAGCGGTGGGAGCAGTAATTATGATAACTACTATTTAGGTGAATATACATTTTTACTCAGGTTTGATAGGGCTAGTAAATTAGTTGATAAAGAGATTGTTTCAATCTAATTTCCTTAGCACTGTCAATGCCTTATAGCTGTTATCTTTTATATTAGGAGTTGGTAGTAGCTTCGATAACGCCTTCGGCTTGGTGAACGATCGCTCTCAACTTCTCCAGCATCTCTTTATCAACTTCTTGCCATAAACCCCGTTGATGCGCTTCTAACAACCGTTCCGCCATATCCCGCAACGCCCAAGGATTCTTCTGCTGGATAAACTCTTGCACTGCGGGATCAAATATATACGCCTGCGTTACTCCCTGATACATAAAATCTTCCACACAGTTAGCAGTGGCATCGTAAGCAAATAAATAGTCCACTGTCGCTGCCATCTCAAACGCACCCTTATAACCGTGGCGCATCACCCCAGCAATCCACTTGGGATTAACTACACGAGAACGATATACCCGGGCAATTTCTTCTCGCAGCTGCCGCACTTTGGGGTTTTCTGGGATAGCATTATCGCCAAAGTAAGTTTGGGGATTGTTCCCCGTCAAGGCACGCACAGATGCTGTTAAACCACCCTGAAATTGGTAGTAGTCATCCGAGTCCAGCAGGTCATGTTCGCGGTTATCTTGATTGTGCAAGACTACTTGCATCTGCCGCAGACGTTGTTCAAACGCTTCTGGTGCCGCAACCCCCTCTAACCCCCCCTTAGTAAGGCGAGGAAATGCGGGGGTGCTTGTATAAGCGTAACTACTCCAGTTGATGTAAGCACGGGCTAAATCTTGGTCATCTGTCCAGTTTTGCGCTTCAATTAAGCCTTGCAATCCAGCACCGTAGGCACCCGGTTTAGAGCCAAAAATGCGGTAGCGCGATCGCCTTAAAGCTTGTTCCTGAGTCAGCCCAGCAGCTTGCCACAACTCGGTTTCCTCACGAACTTGGGCTGCCAGAGGGTTTTGCTGTGACGGTTCATCTAACGCCGCCACAGCCGCCACAGCCCCATCAAATAAATCAATCAAGTTAGGAAAGGCATCGCGGAAAAAGCCAGAAATCCGCAGCGTTACATCCACGCGCGGACGCCCTAAAACCGACAGCGGCAGAATTTCAAAATCTACCACCCGGCGAGAGGGACCATCCCACACTGGTTGAACTCCCAGTAAAGCAAAGGCTTCTGCCAAATCGTCGCCACCAGTCCGCATCGTGGAAGTCCCCCAAACGGATAATCCCAGCGTTTTTGGATACTCACCGTTTTCCTGGGTATAGCGCTCAATCAGCACCTCTGCCGCCTTTCTGCCCACATCCCAGGCAGTTTCAGTAGGTATGGCGCGGATATCAACTGAGTAAAAATTGCGACCAGTAGGCAGAACCTCTGGGCGTCCCCGTGTGGGTGCCCCAGCTGGGCCACTGGGGATATATCGCCCATCTAGTCCTCGCAACAGTTGGGTGATTTCCTGGGTGGTTTGTTGGAGTGCGGGGAGAAGGCGATCGCCTATCCATTGCAACTCGTGTTTAGTTACTTCCCCTATGATTGAATTTTGGATTTTAGATTTTGGATTTTGGATTAGCTGTTCCACGAATTCAGCTGCTTGTTGCTCCAATGCCTCAACCGCATCACCGACATTTTGGATTTTAGATTTTGGATTTTGGATGTTAGATTTTAGGAATTCACGCTCGGAAATAGGCAATTCAAAATTGGTTGTGAGAGGGTCGAAATCCAGCCCCCAATCTTGAGCCAAAGCACGGGTTAAACCCACCCGGTTTCGCCCTGGATGACGAGCGATCGCCACCAGCAAATCCCGTAGCTGCCGCCCTTGCGGACACAATCCAAAAATATGAAGACCATCTCGAATTTGAGCTTCTTTCAGTTCACAAAGATAGCCATCAATGCTGGGGATTAGAGATGTGAAATTAGGTATTAGATTAGGGTCATTTGATTTGGCATTGTCTCCAGTCTCTAGCCCCAAATCCTGATGTAGATTTTCTTGCAGTACCAAGGCCGTGATGCGATCGCGTATCAGCGATAGCCGCGAGGGGTCTAAGCTCTGGGCTTCGTAATACTCATCAATCAAATTCTCCACCTGCTGCAAAGGGCCATATAGCTCAGCGCGAGTCATCGGCGGCGTCAAGTGATCTATAATCACCGCCTGAGCGCGACGTTTAGCTTGAGAACCTTCACCAGGGTCATTAACAATAAAAGGATATAGATGGGGAAGTGCGCCTAATGCTACTTCCGGATAACAATTACTGGAAAGCGCGACACTTTTACCCGGCAACCATTCCAAATTCCCATGCTTTCCCACATGAACTAGCGCAGAAGCCCCAAAATGTTGCCGTACCCAATAGTAAAAAGCTAGATAAGCATGAGGCGGCTCTAAATCTGGAGCGTGATAATTCAAAGATGGGTCAATGTCATAACCCCGCGCTGGTTGAATGCCTACAAATACGTTGCCCAGCTGAATTCCGGGAATAGGAAATAGTTTTGAGTTTTGAGTTTTGAGTTTTGAGTTAAAGAGGTTTTCTTCTAACTGAAAACTATTAGCTGAGAACTCAGAAGATTCTAGTCCCCAGCGATCGCATATCCCTTGCTGCACCCCGGTGGACAAAGTGGCGAAATACTGTTTATATTCCTCTAGAGATAAAAATTGCTGTACTGGTCGCAGTTCTCGCCCTTCTGGATCGTTTGTTACACCAGCGGTTAAGCGCCCAATAAGTTCATCGCCAGTTGCAGGTAAGTTCTCAACCTGATACCCAGCTAGCTGTAAAGCTTTAAGGATTTCTATACAGCTGGCAGGGGTATCTAAGCCAACGCCATTCGCAAGGCGTCCATCGCGACTGGGATAATTAGCCAAAATCAGTGCTATGCGTCGCTCCTGTGGGGGTGTTTGTCGCAGCTGCACCCAATTGGCGGCTAAGTCAGCGACGAACTCAAGGCGATCGCGCACTGGCTCATAAACCACTACATCCGTCTCCAGCTGAGGATTGCGGGTTTGCACCGCTTTAAAAGATACAGCTCGGCTAATTATTCGCCCATCCACCTCAGGCAAAGCCACATTCATCGCCATATCCCGTGGTGTCAACCCTTGAAACTGGGATTCCCACTGCTCCAGTGTGCCGCCGCTGAGGATGACCTGCAACACTGGTACGTCTATCTGTGACCACAAATCCAGCTGGGGCGTTTCTGTTTCCAATTTGGCGAGGGAAAAACTTGTTGTATTGAGCAATAGCTCAATTTCCTGTGCATCTTTAGGCTGGAAGTATGACAACAAATCTGCTTGCACATCAGAGTCACGCAGAGAAGAAACAAACACTGGTACTGGTTCTATTTGCCTGGAAGCTAAAGCTTGGCACAGGGCATCAATTACCGCCGTGTTACCAGCGAGGTAATGGGCGCGGTAGAACAACAACCCGATTTTGGATTTTGGATTTTGGATTTTGGATTGATTACTCTCCTGTTTCCAGGGATAAAGCCCCACACGAGGAATTTCTTGGGGCGGTGGCGGGTTATAAGTTTCTCCTAGACAAATGTCAGCAAGAAACTTGAGGGCGTTAACAAAATTTTCGACACCGCCTTCGGTAAAATAGCGCCATAGCTGGTTAACTGCCGCCAAAGAAACAGTGGAGTGACTAATTAAATCTGGGTCTGGGCGGTCATCCCCAGGCAGCACTATGAGCACGGAACCAGTGCGTTGCACCGTTTCCTGAACCACTTCCAACCCGTATGTCCAGTAAGCCCGCCCTCCCAGCAACCGTAGGATAATCACCTGTGCTTGTTCGATCACTTCCTCAGCATAGGTATCAATTGTCAACTGTTGTTGCAACTGTAGAAGATTAACTACCCGCAGATCTGGAAATTCAGCAGGCAATTGAGAAACTGCTGCCGCAAGGGTTTGGACATCGGTGTCAGCTGCGGTTAGAAAGACTATAGGGGCTGGTGTCTGTTCAATAAAAATTACGCCTTCTTCTTGAGGGTTCCAACCTCCAGGCGTGGCTGCTAAACGATGCATAAGCCCCTCCACAAGAGCGTAGACTGATGTTTAAGTCTCAGGTAAGTCACCTGTTCAAACCCGCATCTAGTTCCTGTCAACCGACCCGGAAAATGCCAGATTATCAAACCTCAATAATACGTCGAACTTTGCCTGAAGCAACTTTTGAGCGGTTGCGGAATTTATGGCAGCAGATGGCTGATCTTATTGGGGTAGGGGCGTTGCTTCTCACAGAAGATGTCTTCTTGCCAATGGAAGTTTCCCGGAAGCAACGGGCGGAACGCTTTACGGTGCTGATATCAGAGCGATTTAGTGCCTTGCTTGTCGGCACCCCAATTTCTCAGCCTTTAAACAAAAGTAAGTTGGGTGCCAGTGAACTTGATACCCAATACCTCTCACTCAGCAATCAACACTCACCACTAAATGTAGGGTTGACCTTTGACCCAGAAGCGATCGCGGCTTTCTTGACTCAGCTAGCCAGCCAGCTAAACAATAATCTCGCATTAAGCACCCTAGAACAAGCTAGCCAAATTCTCCAGCCCAACGATGCCACGTTCCAAAGTCAATTTACGCTTTCCTTAATTGAAATTCTTTCCCTTGAGGGCACCGGAACCTCTACACCAGAACTTATCTATCCTCATGTTTCTGTTTGTCAACCTGTGGAAGATGCCCTGCGCCATCAAGTTGAACAAGAGCGACTTCTGAATCAGGTAATTAGCCAGATGCGCCAAAGCTTAGAGTTACCTGTCATTTTAGAAACCACTGTTGAGCAGGTGCGACACTTTCTCTCCGTAGACCGATTGGTGATTTATCAATTTGATGTTCGTACCGCCCAGAAAGCTAGGAGCCATGATTCAGGGGAAGTTCAACCTACTCTCCCCTTAGGTTCAAGCCCTACAACATACAAATTACAAGATTCCCAAGGCGAAGGTCGCGTTACTTACGAATCCAGGGCATCCGATACCATACCCCCGGTGCTGAATTTGACGGAAGAGAAGCACTGCTTTGTTTATGTGCCTAACTTGTGGGAGAAATATCGCCAAGGCTTTACTCAAGCGGTAGAAGACATTGAAACAGCGTATGTATTTTCTCCCTGCTTTATAAAGTTAATGCGACGAACGCAGGTACGAGCCAAGCTGGTAGTGCCGATTGTAGTTCAAGAAGAGCTGTGGGGGTTACTAATTGCCCACCAATGTTATGAGCCGCGTCAGTGGCAAGAAAGTGAAAAAATCTTTCTGCGCCACATTGCCGAACACCTAGCGATCGCTATTTATCAGGCTGAGTTGTATGCTCAGGTGCAGCAACAAAAACAAACTTTGGAACAGCGGGTGGTTTCGCGCACGCAAGAACTATATGATGCCTTGCTGGTTGCGGAATCAGCCAGCCGATTTAAGAGTGAATTTCTGGCTACTATGAGTCACGAGCTGCGAACGCCTCTCACTTGTATCATTGGGTTGTCTTCGACACTGTTGCGCTGGCCCTTAGGTGAATTGAGCCAGAAGCAGCAAGATTATCTGCAAACCATCCACAATAGTGGCGAGCATCTGCTAGAGATGATCAACAACATTCTCGATCTGTCTCAAGTGGAAGCAGGCAAGTCCATCTTAAATCTTAGTGAGTTTTCCCTCTCCCAAATGGCTCAGCAGAGCCTACAAATGGTAAAAGAAAAAGCCCTACTCAGGGGTATAAATCTAGAAATAGATCTCCAGATTGCCCCCTTAGGCGTTAGCGCAGCGCCTGCAAAGCAGGATCGCTTTACAGCAGATCTCCGGCGCGTCAAACAGATTTTGGTGAATTTATTGAGCAATGCTGTTAAATTTACTCCTACTGGGGGACAGGTGACGCTGCGAGTGTGGGTAGAAGATAGCACTGCCGTGTTACAAGTCGAAGACACGGGCATTGGGATACCAGAGCATCAGCGATCGCTACTTTTTGAGAAATTTCAGCAGTTGGATTCGTCATACCACCGCCAATATGAAGGCATAGGATTAGGTTTGGCGTTAACGAAACAACTGGTCGCACTCCACGGAGGTCGCGTTGATGTTGAATCCACCGTTGGCGTAGGCTCTACTTTCACGGTTTGGTTACCAGCCCAGCTAATCGCCCCAGCAGTAGAGGTGGGGTTACCCCAAACTGGAAGTGCTACAGAAGCAGTGGCACTATATCCTGAGAGGCCGCTAGGTAGCATTGTCTTGATTCAAGACCATGAGGAAGTTGCCACGCTCATCTGCGATATCCTCACAGCAGCAGGTTATCAGGTTGTATGGTTGCTCGAAGGTTCCACTGCTGTTGAACAAATTAAACTCTTGCAGCCCACTGCTGTAATAGTGGATCTGCAATTACCGGGAATGGAGGGCTACGAGATTATCCGTTGCCTGCGTGACTCACCAGCAACACAACACCTAAAGACTTTAGTCTTAACTACAAAAGGCATAGTAGAAGACCAGGAACGCGGCATTGCTGCGGGAGCTAATGATTATCTGCCTAAACCTGTGCAACCAGAGCAGTTATTGCATAAAGTTGCAGCTTTGGTAGCGGTTTAGCGGTTAAGTAAGTGGATCGAATTACAGCCCTTTCAAATGAATCAACTACAGTCTGCTGGAGAAATAGGGAGACGCGGGTAAAGAGCAAAACTTGGATAGAGAAAGCAATTAGCTATCTGGAGCGCTTGTAAACATCAAAATAAATCACCCCCAGTTGTCGGCTGGGGGTAACACGGCGATCGCTTTCTGAAATGCTGTCTGACAACTTTATTGATTCGCCCAGACGTTTTGCATTTCATTTAAGGACAAAGAGGAAGTCATTTACCAAACTTATTGATTCGGCGTAGTGCTACCACCTGGTGTAACTGGAATAGTCGTCGTACCTGAGCCAGTACCAGTACCTGAGGTGCCCGAACCATCCATCATCGTGCCAGTACCAGTGCCAGTACCTGAGGTGCCCGAACCATCCATCATCGTGCCAGTACCAGTGCCAGTACCTGAGGTGCCCGAACCATTCATCATCGTGCCAGTACCTGAGGTCCCCGAATTATTCATCATCGTGCCGGTGCCTGTACCTGACTGGCGTTGATACATCATACTCATATCGGCATTTCTCAGTTGGGTCATCATGCCGTTACCTTGCCACGCATGACGCCCCATCTGCTGGAATTCCATAGTCGTCAACCATCTGCCATCTAGGCTGGAACCAGTCGAAGTCGCAGTAACGCCTTGCGCTAATGTCATCGTGCCCTGATCTCCCGAGGCGTGGCGCTCCATCTGATAATTGCTCATAGATTCACTAGCGGCAGAAGCAGGGGTAGCTAAGGGCAAAGCTGCCAAACTAGCTACTGCGATTCCAGCACCAAAAACTTTAGACAAACGTGAACGTTGCATAATATCAGACCCATCTTCCAATTGCTCCCTTAATGCTATCGAGTCCCAGTACCAATAAAATCAATCTATGGCTGGAATGACAATAGCTTCTATTTTCCTACTTTAGGTATAGAAGCAATTGTCATTCCCCTACTATTAGAGGATGTGGATAATACTTTTTAATGATTAAATCGCTATTTTGTTCATAGCAACTTGAAAGCTAGAATGAACTTTCAATTTTCCGAGCTTCAAATGGAACGACCACAAATCAATCAGACTTGATATGAATACCATTCCCACTTTGCGCCACAGTCTGATTGTATCCTGTCAGGCACCAACTGACTCACCGTTGCACGAACCGATGGTGATTGCGGCAATGGCGCAAGCGGCTATCCGTGGCGGCGCAGCTGGTGTGCGAATTGATACACCGGCTCATGTGGATGCTGTGCGGCAGCGAGTGAGTGTACCGATTATTGGGCTATGGAAGCAAGTGTTGCCAGGGTATGAGGTATACATTACTCCACAGTTTGAACACGCGGCGGCGATCGCCAATGCAGGTGCTGACATCATCGCCATTGACGCTACCTTACGGGAACGCCCCGGAGGAGAAACAGTTGCTGGACTAATTGCTCAGATTCACGATCGACTGGGCAAGCCAGTAATGGCAGATATAGATACAATCGATGCCGCGATCAGGGCGGCGGCAGCTGGGGCAGATATTGTAGGCACCACCCTCTACGGCTACACTGCCGAGACAAAACATCTTTCTCCCCCTGGCTTTGAACTCCTCACCCAGATGGTTGATCAGCTAGGCGTCCCAGTAATTTGTGAAGGCGGCATTGCCTCACCAGCAATGGCACAGGATGCCCTGAAACTAGGTGCCTATGCAGTTGTAGTCGGTACTGCTATCACTGGTATTGATTACCAAGTTAAAGCCTACCAAGCCGTTTTTACAACCGACGGCGTGGAAGCCTAATCCCTTTATGAGTGAAGAGTCAAGCCGCCGCCGGGGATAGTGGATAGTTGTTAGTTGTTATTTCAAACCTAACCACCATCTACTAACTACTGTAGGGGCACGGCAGTGCCGTGCCCCTACTAGAATCCCCACCCGCAAGTGGCGTGGAGTATTCAAGGAAAATACCACTACATAAACATTACCCATTTGTTGTTAATACTTGTCGCTTCAAAATCACCATATGAGGCCCAACAACTGGGGTGCGGGCTACCAGCGTGCCTTCGGGGTCAGTTATTTCTAGCTTGCTGAAGTCCAGTTCTTGCGAACGGCGCAGCATTTCGTCTGCTAACTTGTCCTGCTGAGGCTGCTTGAGGCTGTACCAACCGTCACTGACTTTGACAGTCAAGAGGCTACCCTGAAAATTAGCTTCAATTGACTGAATCAGCCCCCCTGCATACTTTTCAGTAATTTCAGCAACTTGATTTTGAATCGCCGCAATCAGATTTTGCTCTGGGGTAAGAACTAAAGTTGGGGGTGGGGCAATTTTTACGGGTTCTGGCTTCTTAGGCGCTTTCAATTCTGGTGGAGTCTTAATTTCTGCTGGAGGAACATTAGCTACCTCAACGGGCTTCTGAGGTATAAGAGCGGCAGATGTCCATAGCAGAATTACAATAACGCCTGCGATCGCACCAGTCAAAGCCCAATCAGACAACTTTTGATTGAGCGATTCTGGTAGTAAAGCGCGAATGTTCTTCAAAGCGGCATTCCGCCAAGCCTGAACGCGCTCAAAGCTGGGAAGGAATCTATCCACGAAAGTGGGCGTTTCCGGCACCTTACTTTCAGTGGCAGAGTTCTCTACCACTGTGGTGTTTACAGGCGTCTGCTGTTCTGAAGCGGCTTGAGGGGCGTTAAGGGGTGTAGAGGCCGATGGCTCCTCTAGGGCAGGGGTATGCACTATCGTATCCACAGGCACAGGTTCAGCTTCAGGTGCTGCTGTTGGGGCGTCAAGGGGCGTAGAGGCTAGTATCTGTGGCGGAGGTGCGGAAACTCGTGCGGGAATATCAGCCGACCGCGAACTTGGCTGTGGCGTGGGTTCTGTCTCCAGTTTTGCCACAATCCCTTCTAGCAGCTGAATTGTACTTCGCAAAGCTTTAATGCTCTGGACTTTCAGAACAGGTTGGGTGCGGTTCCCGGTTTGGGTAACCTTCTGAAACGACCTTCCCGACTTATTTGTTGTGGGTTTGGGTGCTTTGGGCGTTTGGTTGACTGACTCTGGCGGCTTCGGTTGCTCTTGTGACATTCAATCCCCCTTTACTAGCAATTTTAGATTTTGGATTTTAGATTAAAAGAAAAGAATCTTGGGTTCATGCCCCGCCCTGTATAGTGGGCGAAAAAATCGTTCGACTGACTTGTACTTAGCCCCGCCTGCCCTGAACTGGTCGAACGGTCGAAGTAGCGTCTCCGCACTGAGCTTCGCCTGCCCTGATCTGGTAGAAGGTCGAAGTGTCACGCCGAAGTCTCAAATCGCGAATTTTTCCTCAAGCCCCGTACCGCAAGTGGCGCGGGGTCAATTATTTAATCGCAAATCTCAAATCTAAAAATCATTTGACGGCAGCGCCAATCATTTGAAATACGATAGATTTTTACCTTAATATTACCAAAAAGGGGCGGCTCCGGTTGGCCCCGTGTTTCAACCGGGGTCACAATCTCCGCCGCATGTTAGTTGATAGTTGTTAGTTCCTACTAACAACTAACGTGAAATCCCCTGTCTTTTAAACGGGGGATGAGCTTAATGTACAATATTAATAACATGAAAACCCTGAAGTTGAAGCTCTATCAAAGCGAGCGGAATCGATATCTCAAGCAGTCCATTAACGCTGCTGGAAATATCTATAGCCACTGTATCGCCCTCCACAGACGGTACTACCGAATGTGGGGCAAGCACTTGAATTGCAACAAACTTCAGGCTCATATTGCCAAGCTGAGAAAGCGTAATCCACGCTGGCAGTTAGTCGGTTCTCAGGCAGTACAGGATATCTGTCAACGCATTGAGAAAGCCTATCAACTGTTCTTTAAGCACCACAAGAAGGGAGTTAGACCACCCGGATTTAAGAAGTTAAAAAAGTACAAGTCATTCACATTGAAGCAGGCAGGCTACAAGTTTCTCGGCAATAACCGGATCAAGATTGGGAATCGAGTCTATCAGTATTGGAATTCCAGAGAGATAAAGGGAGCGGTCAAGACTCTCACCATTAAGCGCACGCCGTTAGACGAACTGTTTATGGTTGTAGTTGTAGACAGCGTTGACGAGCCAGAAACCAAATTCGAGACGAGTAGAATCGCTGGGTTTGATTTCGGCTCGAAAACATTTCTCACCTGCTCAGATAGTTCCAAGATTGAATCGCCCCAATTCCTCAAACAGTCGATTAACGCTATCAGATCAGCGAGCCGTCACCACTCGAAAAAACTGAAAGGTTCTGCCAACCGCGAACGAGCAAGACTAAATCTAGCTCGCAAGTACGAGAACGTAGTGAATCGTAGATCGGATTGGTTCTGGAAGCTGGCGTATAATCTGACAAATCGGTTTGATGTGCTGTGTTTTGAGACGCTCAATCTTAAGGGAATGCAACGCCTTTGGGGACGCAAAATCTCTGACTTGGCACTGGGAGAGTTTCTAGAAGTTCTCGAATGGGTTGCCAAGAAGAAAGGCAAACTTGTGGTCTACATCAGTCAATGGCATCCATCGAGCAAGACCTGTAACAGTTGCGGCCATGTTCTGGAAAGCTTAGATCTATCGGTTCGAGAATGGCGATGTCCGTCCTGTCAGTGCATCAATGGACGCGAAGAAAATGCGGCTAAGAATATTCAAGCAGTTGGGGCGTCAACTGTTAGGTTAGGCGATGTCAGACAGGCTCAGCCTGCAATTGCTGTTTGAGTCTAGAATCCCCCGTGCATGACTCCGGGGGAGTACGTCAAGAGGTGCTGCCTCGACAGCATTAATCTACCACTTTGCCCACCAGTCCCAAGCTTGTTGAACTTTTAATCGGTTTGTACATGAGCATTAAACGCCGTCAGTTTCTAGTTTTAGGTAGCCTCAGCGGCTTTGGTTTAGCATTTTTAGGTAATATGTTCCGCGCTCAGATAGCCCGAAGTGAGCATATTAACGTAGCTGACTCCTCCAACCTACCCTCAGAACCAAAAATACCCCTACCAACACCAAAATTAGGGGAAGCCCCGCTGCTGCGGTTTGTCTCTGTGGCAGACACTGGTACTGGTGCCAAAGGTCAATATGCTGTAGCTTCCGCGATCGCAAATTATCACAAGCAAAACCCCTTTGATTTGGTAGTTCTGGCTGGAGACAACATTTACAATAATGGTGAAATTGAGAAAATTGGCGAAGTATTTGAGCGACCCTATCAACCTTTGCTACAGCAGGGTGTCAAATTTTATGCCTGTCTCGGCAACCACGACATCCGCACCCAGAACGGCGACCTTCAAGTTCGCTATCCCGGCTTTAATATGCAGGGGCGCTACTACACATTCTGCCGCGATCGCGTCCAGTTTTTTGCCCTCGACACTAATCACAATGCCAACTGGAAAGATCAGCTAGCTTGGTTAGAAAAAGAACTAAGTAGCAGTGATGCCCCTTGGAAAATAGTATTTGGTCACCATCCGATTTATTCATCTGGTCACTACGGGGTGAATCGCGTTTTTATTGACAGCCTAACGCCCCTGTTCCAAAAGTACGGCGTCCAACTCTACATCAACGGCCATGACCACAACTATGAGCGTACTGTGCCGATTAAGGGCACTACTTACCTGATTTGTGGAGCTGGGGCGGGAGTTCGCCCAGTTGGTCGTTCAGCTTGGACGGCACATTCTGCCAGTAAGTTGAGCTTTGCTACAGTTGAGGTGTATAGCGATCGCATGGTAATTAGTGGCATTGGCACTGATAACCGCGTTTTTGACCAAGGTGCGATCGCATTGCAACAAACTATGACATCCTCCTAAACCGCGATCGCCTGATGCGTTTCTTTTTACATTTCTTTAGAGACCACCTCTCAGCATTCTCTAGGTAGAGCTTTAGCTGTTTTAGTGCAGCATTGCAGGGCTTGGTGGTCTTAGAATACGTATTTTCTGTACAGAAACCATTTAATTTCCGTATTTTTACGGTTTTTTTTTCAATTTCTGACCTGGTATACCTAATTATAGGTGAGTACTTCTTACATAGCTGATGCAGTAGTAGTTCACCACAAGGATTTAGAAAGGCATCTAGTAACATTGCTCGCCTTCTCCCCGTAGCTCTATCTCTCAACTCGTCAAAGTTGCTAGGGCAGACTGCTATTTTCTTTGGTCTTTCCACCTGCTTTATTTTTAGCATCTAGTATTTATACTCAATACCATGATATCAACAAACCCAATCGCTAACGATCCCTATATTGGAGAATTAGTTGCCCAACGCTTACAAATCATCAGCCAAATTGGTTATGGAGGCATGGGATCTGTATATTATGCAGAAGATAGATTGCAAAAGGGTAAAAGCTACGCTGTCAAGTTTCTTTCTTCAAATTTAGTAAGCGAAACTTTACATAAACGATTTGCTCGTGAGGCTTATATTAGTGCTCAACTAGCAAAAAAAAGTAGACACATTGTGCGCGTACTTTGTTTTGGTATGCACAAAGAAGAAATTCCTTACTTAGTAATGGAATTTATTAAAGGAACGACTATTAAAAATTTGCTTAAACACCAAGTTTTCAGCTTATTACCTTTTATTATAATTTGCCGACAAGTATGTTTGGGATTACAGGTGGCTCACGAAGGCGTTGAAATTAATGGCAAAATTTTGCCAATTATTCATCGAGACATTAAACCTACCAACATAATGGTAACGAAAACTCGTTCAAAAGATAATTTAGTAAAGCTGATTGATTTTGGCACCGCTAAGTTAATAGGAGACGCGGCTCACTTGACTGAAACCCGTGATTTTATAGGTTCACTTTTATACTCTTCACCAGAACAAATGGAAGGAAACGAACTTGACTATCGCTCAGATATATACAGCTTGGGCGTGGTCATGTTTGAAATGCTTTCAGGTAAAAGTCCTTGGGGAAACCAAGCTGTTAACTCTTATGGCGCTTGGTATAAAATTCATAGTTCTCAACCTCCAAACTCTTTCCAAGATACCAACCCCAACTTAAAAATTCCTCATGAACTAGAAAATTTAGTAAGGAAATGCCTAGCTAAAAATCCTGACGAACGCCCACAGAGTGCAAGAGAAATACTTTTTGTATTATCGGAAATAGGAAAAAAATATTTCAACTTACCAGAGCCAAATTTACAGTCAGAAACAACAGTAATTTCACACAAAACTAGTAAATTTTTAGAGAAATTAAGTGTAATACTTGATACAAAAAAAGGCTTTTTCAAATTTAATTTTATGGATCTGCACGCTATTTTAGGGGTTCCAGTTGATGCAGATATTAATACTATACGGAAACGCTATAAGTCCATTGCACTTCTATTGCATCCCGATACTTGTTCTTATAAAAACCCTGTAGAAAAAGAACATGCATGTCAATTGCTATCCAAAATAGTAACTCCAGCTTATATACAGTTGTCTAAGGAGCGGGAGCATCAGGAATATCTGAAATTGTTAGCAGAGATGGTTAATAAACTTACTCTTGCCAAAAGTCAAGTCAAAATTGATAGCGAAGATTATCAAAACCTTGATTTAGAAAACGTATATAAGAGTAGATTACAAACCCTATCTGACGAGCAATATGAATCACTAGACCATGTCATCGATGCTATTGGTATGATGAGTGAGTTAAATATGGTCTATCTTTTACAAAAAGAAAAAAGTATCCATACCAACCAGGAAAGCTCATCAACACATACTACTGATGACGACTTTAGTTTAGACTTGACGCCAAGCCAACTTAATTATGTAACCCACGTTTCTGTAGTTGAGCCATATATACGTCGTGCAACGGCATATATAGTTCACAATAGTTTTTTAAAAGCTATTGTAGAGTTAAGAGATGCCCTGGCTTTGGAGCCTACTAATAGTAGTTGCCATAGTTTATTGGGAATAGCTTATTTGAAACAAAACATGATAGCCATGGCTAGAGTTCATATAAATAAAGCTTTACAATTAAATCCTGAAGATGAAAAAGCCTTACAGGGCAAAAATATGTTAAATAAGTTAGATGCATCTAGCAAAATAATTGTAAATAGCGGTGGCTCAACCAATACATTTCCTAGTACTTTAGTCAATAAGATTAGTCGTGTTTTTGGGTTACAAAAAAAATAAATATCTATCGAAGCAGGGATTTTCCGCCGCAGCGTAAGCTTAGCAGTGAGAGTCTCAAGAATCTATGTCTATTTCAACCAGCTTATTCTTTGACGATAAACCAGACTTGATTTTAATTTGAGATTTCGCCACATTAAACTTCTTTGCCAGGAGTTGAATTAACTCCTCATTAGCCTTGCCATCTATTGGCGGCGACTTGAGATGTACAATTAGGCTACCATCTACGGCTTCCTTGATGTTTTGCTGTTTGGAATTTGGTTTAACCTTAACTTGCTTTTTCATGCCCTAGCTAAATTTCACTCTTTACTTGGCACGGCTTTGACCGTACTTTTGAGACAGCCCAAATCGCGATCGCCGATAAACAAAATTTAGATAAATTACTGATTTTCAATAAGCATCAATTAATGACAAAACCGATTTACCTAAGAAAGCACAGTCTTTAACCGTACTGATTATAGCGTCCTTATTACCAACGAAAATACGCTGCTGATTCGTCCTATCTACTGAACTTATCAATATTTAACTTTATAGCAATATAGTTGATTTATTAATTAAGCTTGAATAACTTTAATTAATCATTAATAGCACAGCTATAAATAAACCCCAATTGTTTCATTCATCACCTTAAATAATATTCTCTGCTTGCAGATAGAGGCATCAAAGTTGGGCAACTAACACCATGTTTGTCAGTTAGATGTGGAGGTGAGCCTTGAAAACGCTTAAATTTAAACGAGACTTGCAATCTTCTATCGGCTCAACATACAACTTTAATTACTTTCAAGGAAGTTCTCTTTCCGATTTATTTGCTCAAGACATTATGGATGCACCTTATGCGTTCATCCTAAATTACCCTGCGACTGCCAGTTGGGCGGCTTACCCCAACCGGAAAAAATACTTTATTCAAGACGGCAGTAGTGAAGCTACTAAAACCTCCTTCGACAAAATTTGCCAGAAGGAACCTTGGAAGAATTTGGCTGTATTAGGTGACTCCCTTCCTGGAATTGTCATTATTAAGCCGCAAAACTTGCTGATTGACTACTGGCGGGAGCATTTTGGCTTTAGCTACACCAATATGGAAATGATGGATTGTTCGATGTATCTGGACGAACTCAGCCAGAACTCGCGCTTTGACAAGGTCATCACTCTATTTCCGTTTGATAACCTAAAGCCTGAAAAACATGCCGTCGATCCAGATGCCCACTACAGCTTGCTCAGCAAAGTGACGCTAGCCGAGTCTGGAGTGCAATGCCCAAAATACTCAAGCTACAATCTGCACGCCAACAGTCTCGAAGATATTCAGTTACCACAAAAATTCCCCTACTTGATCAAAACCTCGCACGGACTTTCAGGGGAAGGCACATACATTATCAGAAGTACCAGCGATTTGAACTACTGCCTTGAAGAACTGAGGAAATATCTCGATATTAAGTTGCTGGATACGATTATTGTCTCGGAGTTCGTCAAGAATGCTGTGCAGAACTACTGCGTGCAGTTCTATGTCAACAAAGCGGGAGATATAACGCTCATCGGCACTACAAGCCAGCTTGTTACAGAGGAGGGCAACTATTTAGGTGGACTGATTCACTACCGCGAAACTGACATGAGCAGGTTCTTTGAGATGATTGCTGCCATTGGTCAGTATGCTCATCAACAGGGATATTTCGGCTTCATTGGCTTCGACGTGCTGGAAGATACAGACCAACAGCTTTATATGATCGATGCCAATTTTCGAGTCAATGGCTCGACTCCTCTGTGCTTGCAGCGCAATACCTTATTAGGGCTAGGAAAGGAGGTAGCTAAATATTCTAGTGACTACCGCATGGATGGAACATTGGACTTTATTCTAGTGACCCTGAAACGACAATTGGAGCGCAAGGACTTTATAATTTTGTCGGCTCTAGAGAAGGTCAAATACGGAAATATCTACACCGAAATTTACGGAATTGTGACTGGAGAGACAATCGAGGAAATGCAGCACATCGAGCAGAACTTACAGAATAAGGGATTGCACTGGCTTAGTTAAAGTTATTGTATTAAGGCTCACAGTACAACTTAATACATAATCCTTCCTCAAACGCAGCTAATACACCTCTCAGGATGAAGCTGTAATTTTTGGGCTGCGCTTGAATGTAAAAGAAGTATCAAATGCTGGCTGAATGGGAAAGTTCGCCGATAGAGAACTGTTTCATTCACTTGGCATAGCGAAGTTGATCGGGAAGATAGCAAAACCTTGGTTTTAGCTCAGTAAGAGTTTCCCTAAGCAGTTTTTATTTCACATACTGAGCGCTTGGGCTTATATACGCTATGACAGCTATTAATCCAACTGATTGACTCTCGCCGTTTCACCTCAAACATTTACAGAAATTTCACAAGAATTTATAAGGAGTCATAGATGACACTAGCCATCATTGTTCATGGTGGGGCAAAAACCATCACTGAGGACAAGGTTGAGGCCAACCATGCTGGCTGCTTGGCAGCAGTAGAGGCAGGTTGGGCAGTGCTGACTGCTGGCGGCAGCGCTGGAGAAGCCGTTGAGGCAGCCATCCGCGTTCTCGAAGCTGACCCTACATTTAACGCAGGTTTTGGCTCGACTCTCAACACTGCGGGAGAGGTGGAGGTAGACGCGGCTATTATGGAGGGCGCTAAGTTAGGTTGGGGAGGGGTAGCAGCAGTTAAAGGCGTGCGCCATCCGATATCGGTGGCACGGATGATTATGGATGAAAAACCCCGGCTGCTAGTGGCTCACAGCGCAGAACGCTTTGCCGCAGACAACGGAGCCGAGATGTGTGCAAAAGAAGACTTGATAGCCGATGAGCCGTTGCAGGAGTGGAAGGAGGAGCAGGAAGTTGTAGATCGTCCCAACACTGTCGGCTGTGTGGCTCTGGATGCTTCGGGAACTTTAGTTGCTGGAACCTCAACTGGAGGAACCACGAATCAGCCACCCGGCCGCGTCGGGGATACAGCGTTAGTTGGCTGTGGCTTGTACGCTGACAATCAACTCGGCGCTTGCTCAACAACGGGTGATGGCGAGTCGATTATTCCGGTAGTTCTTGCTAAAACTGCGATCAATTTCCTGGCTGGAGACAGGCATCCCGACGAGGCAGCGCAGAAGGCGATTGACACTCTGAAATCTAAGGTTGAAGGAGAGGCTGGGTGCATCCTCTTAGATCGTCAGGGACGGGTTGGCTGGACATATAACTCCCAGGATATGGCAGTCGCTTATATGACGGCAGAACTGGGCAAACCCGTTGTCTTTACCAAGAAAGAAGCAGAACGCTTGGAAAAATTGGAAGACGGGAAATTTACGCCTGACCAGCTAGTTGAAAGACTAGGGATGAACCGGGTTGCTGGTTCAGGGCAGGAAGCCCTAAGCGAAGCTTAGGGCAACTTAGGGTACTTCACAAGCACTGGATGGATTTGTTCTATACTCAGCACGGTCTTTGACCGTGTTTTTGTAGGTAAGTGTTGTTGTAATTAATTGGTGCTTCTTGAAAGTCTGAAATTGCCTTGTAAGCAGAGGATCTAAATCCTGTTTATAGTGTCTTCATTCTTTGGAAATCAATTATCACAGATACCCGCTCTGTTTTCTATTTGTAACAATTCGTTAGATAATTTTAATTTAAGACTCAAGATAGATACGAGTGACATTCAGAAGCCTCTACTGTGAAGGAACTATTTTTTTTGGAGGACATCCTCATGAGTAATGAAGCGGCTCCGGGCGAACAATCAACTACGAAACAAAATGTAGCTCCTGATACATCTGACCGAGTTGCTGAAGATCACTATGACAGGGGGATCGTCCCTGCTGAAACCGCAGCCCGCCTAGAAAGGGAAGGTAATAGGTACAAGGAACATCCTAGAGAAGCAGCAGACGCAGATCCTGAGAGTATTCACACCACAGATGGCTATACAGTAGACAAAGAAGGTCTACTCAATAACTACGCCATTGAACCGGAAATGTACGTTAACGAGCCAGGAGACTTGAAGCAAAAAGAGGAAGAGCTTACTGCTCAACGCGTCCAAGAACTAGAAGACGCGCAAGAAGATAAGCAGGGAGACCTTACTCTTGAAAGTGACAAGCGTGGTCGCGGGCCAGGAATTATATAGAATTAATAGCCTTAGCCTTGAAATAATGAGGAATAACGTGAGCCTGCAAAGGCAACGTTATTCCACACTGACATAGAGCTTTTAGCGGATATAAGTTTAAACCTCTGAAGAGGTTACAGTTTGTATACCACTCATCAGTGGCAGTAATTGATAATATTAGTGTGCAGGCGACATCAACAATCGCCTGCTTATTTATTAGGCCTATCGGTTTGGATCGCCGTAACCAATCACAGCAACCTTATGTCGATAAATCAACTCGGCTCCGTACCAACCTGAAAGACCCAGAATCGTCGCCACAATTACTGAAAGGGTCAGCCCTAAAAATAATATTTTCCCAGCCGGGTCGCCCAGACGCACTACAAAGTTGATAGCACTCAACCCCAAAGCGGCAACATTGAGTAACAGATGCGCCCAGCCTGCTTTGCGCTTGCGGACTCGTTCAATTCTCAGAAAGTCTAGCAGTCCGGTGAGCACTGCTGGCAAGCTAGTTACTAAGCCAGCACCTATTAGCCAAAGAGAAGCTCGTGCCCAGAAGAAGTCGCCCTTTGTCAACCAATAGCCTATATCGGCGGCGGCGGCGGCCACTAGAAAAGCAATCGGAAACAGGACGATAAGCGGATGAAGGGGATGACCTGCAACTGCAACTGTACTGGTAACACCACTGTCTTGATAGTCTGTCTCGTCACTTTCAATCAGGGGTGGAACACTAGGAGTCTGTGTCATATTGTTCTCTCTTGTTTCTATTTATTGAAGCCCTTGTTAACACGGGCAGCCTATATAACTTAAGTAGGGTAGGCATAGCCCACCCTACTATAGAGGCTATAGAGGCAAATTTATTATTATTCTGAGGGAAATTGCTCTACGTGCGCTTGTGCCTGAAGAGTCATTTTGCCCGGTTGCACATCTAGCGCCTTGAGGCGTAGCGACATCCCTTCTAGTTCAAAGTTGCGGAGATCTAATAGTTCGCTGGTTTTTTCCAACAAAGTGTCAGTTAGGTCTGAGGATAAATCTTTGCCTTCAGAGTACTGGACATCCTCTAGGGAGACGCTATAGCCGTCCGGGCTTTTGCGAGGCACGGCAGAAAAGGCGACTTGCTTGGTCTCATTTGTTTCACGCATCACAATTTCCGCACGCAGTGCAATCTTACTATCACCTGGTAGATGAAACTCCACCTTACGTGTGTCTAGGGTCGTGGGTTTACCATCAAACTGCACCTCTAGGTTTTGCAGCTTCTCACGGACAAACTCAGAATTGAAGGCGCGGTTGAGGTCTTCCTCTTTTAGGACAACATGAGCATCAGCTTCAGTTGGATGGGTCAGCTCAATTTTGCCAAAGGCGGCACTCAACGGATTGATAGCAATCTTACCCGTTTGTATATGCATTTCCTCTGTGCGAAGGTCTTTCTGCATGACCAGACCTTTGCCTTCGATATTTACTGAATCTACTTCTCCCCCCATCACCTTGAAAGGATCAGTTTTGACGTGTACATCCAGATTTTCTACTTCATCTAATTGGCTAGATAATCCAATCTCAGCTGCCTTATTTAAGGCTTGTTCACCCAGCCCTTCTTTTTCTTGCGCCACAGTGCGTTCTCCTATGTCTTTTGCTATTAAGTTAGTTCTTAACTTAATCTAAAAGATTTGCATTAAGAAATGTATCTGCCTCGCGGTGGAGGGAACAGGGGCGCAGTGGGAGAGCTAGCACGATTACTTATCTAAAAGGGGAAAATCTAACGTTGTTCCTCAATTATCTGCCTCATAGCATCGATTTAAAGTGATCATGGCTACTTAATGCTAAAAATATCTAAAGTGGTATTTTTTTAATCTATTTATAGATAGATGGCAAATTATCAATGTCTATATAAAGGCTTAATAAAATCAGTTCCTGCCAATTGATAGGTGTAAAATTTTAGGATAAAGATTATCCTACGAAAAAGTTAGCGTCTGGTTATTTTCCCACAGATTCGTCAATGCTATCAGTCAAAAGAGAGATGAATCCACCCGCTTTTCTGTGACATCGTCAAGGTAGATCTTTGATTGATTACGATTTTGAGAGGAAAATAAAAAATGGTATCGACTCTTGATGACACCAAGCGCATAGCTATTGCCGCAAAATTGGCAGATATGAAAGCTGTGCAAAATCTGCTAATTTCCAATGAGCAGATATTCATCCAGGCTTCTAGTGATGACGAGATTCGCAAAAAAATCCAGGATATGCTCGAAGACGATCAAAAAAACCTGGGCGTTCTCGATACAGTAATTGTTCAGTATGGTGTCAAAAGTGAGCCGAGGGAAACAACCCAAAAGCTGGTTGCGGAAGCACAGAAACTAATGGAAGGTTCTGAGCTAACTTTGTTTGAGAAAGTATCTCAACATGAACTGCTGAAGCATAAGCAAACGATGACTGGGCTGCTAATTCACAAGGCTGCTCAAGTTGTTGGTGCTGACATTGAAGCTGCGATCGCTCCTTTAAATACACTTAACTTTGAAAACCGCGCTCACCAAGAGCAACTAAAAGGAATTCTAGAAATTCTGGGCGTTCGCGAACTGACTGGAAAAGACGCAGATCAAGGTCTGTGGGCGCGAGTTCAAGATGCTGTTGCAGCATTAACAGGTGTAGCTGGTAGTGTAGTAACGCGCACCGATGACGAGATCAGCATCCGTGACCTCATCCGTATGGATCATACCAAGACTGATACTCTGTTCGCTGAAATCCTCAGCTCTAACGATGCTCAAAAAATCCAAGAGTATTTCGGACAATTATATAAGGATCTGAGCGCCCATTCTGTAGCTGAAGAACAAGTTGTTTACCCGGCAGTTCGTTCCTACTACGAAAGCACTCAAGATCTCTATAATGAGCAAGCCGAGATGAAGCGGATGCTCGACGAAATCAAGGCTATTAACCCCTCTTCATCTGATTTCAAAGCAAGAACTGAGCAGCTGATGGCGACGGTTAAGCATCATACTACTCAAGAAGAGAACGAAATGTTCGCGAAAATCAGCGATAACTTCAGCGACGAGCAGCAGAAGCAAATGGCTACTGAGTTCAAGACTGTGAAAAGCAAGCTGCAAGATCAAATGGCAGCTTCCACAAAGTAACAATCTGAACAGGATAGCACTGAGTTAGCAATAAATTTGCTTTCTTAGTGCTGTTATAAAGCTGACCTCAGCTTCTCCTAAGCGTAGGAAAGTCAGAATAGTTAAGATACCTCTCTGAAACGGAGAGGTATCTTAACTATTCTGACTTTTTTAATAAATCAAATATATATATCAGCCCTGAATCATTTGTAATATAGCGCTCCGGTCTGGGGTTTTGGCTTTTTTTTAATAGCGACTTGTTTCGGACTGCTATCTTGATAGTTTTTATTGCAAAGTTAAACATCTTTCCAAAAGCTCAATAAAATTTTCTTTTCGCTCAGTCGAGAGAAGGAGGAGTCTAGTTAAATGGCTGTGATACCGTTAGAAGTGATACTAATAACATGATTATTTCACAGGAGAATTACAGAATGGTACAGACTCTTAATGATACAAAGCGCTCTGCTATCGGCATGGAATTGGCAGATATGAGAGTTCTTCAAAACTTGCTAATTTCTAATGAAGAAAAACTTATTTCTGCTATTGATGATCAAGATATCCGCAAGCGCTTACAGGATATGCTTGAAGATGACCGGAAGAACATGGGCGTTCTAGAGACTGTAATCGTTCAGTACGGTATCCAAGCAGAACCCCGCGATACAGTTAAGCAATGGGCTGAGAAAATTCAGCAATTGATGGAGGGTTCGGCACTTTCCCTCTACCAGAAGGTATCTCAGCACGAACTGCTGAAGCATAACCAGACCATGACTGGGCTTCTAATTCACAAGTGCGCTCAGGTTGTTGGCGCTGATATCGAAGTTGCGATCGGACCTTTGAACACGGTTAACTTTGAGAACCGCGCTCATCAAGAACAACTCAAAGGGATTATAGAGATTCTGGGCGTGCGCGAGCTGACTGGCAAAGAACCGGCTCAAGGACTTTGGGGACGCGTTCAAGATGCTGTTGCAGCCTTCTCTGGTGTGGTCGGTAGTGCTGTCACCCAAAGCTCTGATAAGCAGGATATGAATATCCAGACCCTCATCCGGCTGGATCATAACAAGGTTAATACCATATTCACGGAAATCGGGGCTACTGACGACCCTCAAAAACTCCAAGAGTATTTCGGCCAGCTGTATAAAGATATATTGGCGCACTCTCAAGCCGAAGAAGAAATCGTCTATGCCAATGTTCGCTCTTTCTATGGCGACGACAATACTCAAGAGCTGTACGATGAGCAAGCCCAAATGAAGCGGATGCTGGATGAAATTAAGTCTATCAGTCCTTCTTCATCCGACGAATTCAAATCCAAAATTAAGCAGCTGATGGATGTGCTTGGCGATCACATCCGTCAAGAAGAAAGCACTTTGTTTGCGGCAATCGACAACAACTGTAGCGACGAGCAAAAAGAGCAAATGGCTACCGACTTTAAAGCTGCTAAGAGCAAGGTTCAGGAACAGATGGCAGCTTCTACTAAGTAACAGGCAGCTAATCTCAACTGAAGTACATAGCTAAAAAAACTTAGCTAGGATTTTACGCTCTCACTACTAAGGTGGTGGGAGTATTTTTTTTATAATTGCCTGGAAATAAATAGGGCTTACGCGCAAAGAACTTATCCTGAAAGTCGATTTAAGAGGTTTTTTACCGCAGATGAAAGCAGATAGACGCAGATAAACGCAGATATTTGACCTCAACAGGACTTACGCACCAAAAGCCTAAAACCTTGATCCCCCCTAGCCCCCCTTAAAAAGGGGGGAACGCTCCAAATCCCCCTTTTTAACTTTGATTTAGAGGGATCTCTGCGTAAGTCCTGCTGAAAATAATTTCTCCCCGAAGTTTAGTTTGCCCTTGAGCGATCGCCTATACGAAGCCTTCTCCCGATCAAAGTAACCCCATCCAACTTTACTTGGATGGGGTACGAGTAAGATAAATGGAAAATTCCAACCCAGATCAGCCGTTGACTACGTCGCCACCGTTGGGGTGCAGAATCTGACCGGACATATAAGAAGAGTCATCCGACGCCAGGAAAACGTAGCTGGGTGCAAGTTCTTCCGGTTGTCCCGCCCGCTTCATGGGCACCTGTGCGCCGAACTGAGCAACTTTCTCTTCTGGGAAGGTGGCGGGAATCAATGGTGTCCAAATGGGACCTGGTGCGACGCCGTTGACGCGAATTCCCTTTTCAACCAGGGATTTTGATAGCGATCGCGTAAAGGCGACAATTGCCCCTTTAGTGGAAGAATAATCCAGCAGTTGCGGATTTCCTTTATAAGCGGTGACTGAAGTTGTATTGACAATCGTGCTACCTTCTTTCAGGTGCTTGAGTGCTGCTTTCGTGAGATAAAACATGGAGAAAATGTTGGTGCGGAAAGTACGCTCCAACTGTTCGGCACTGATGTCCTCAATGCTTTCTTGGGGATGCTGTTCAGCCGCATTGTTAACGAGAATATCGAGTTTGCCGAACTCGCCAATTGTTTGTTGCACGACTTGCTGACAAAATTTTTCGTCGCCAATATCGCCTGGAATAGTGACGCATTTGCGTCCTTGTTCTTCCACCAGCTTTTTCGTTTCTTTAGCGTCGTCGTGTTCGTTGAGGTATCCAATCGCTACATCGGCTCCTTCTTTGGCGAATGCGATCGCAACTGCACGACCAATCCCACTATCGCCACCGGTGATCAATGCCACCTTATCCTGTAGCTTTCCACTCCCCCGATATTGGGGATCGTCCGCTTTAGGTCGTGGTGTCATCTCTGACTCAATGCCGGGTTGTTGTTCCTGATGCTGGGCTGGTTGTAGCTCTTGGTCTTCTGGCATATAATTCTCCTTGAATCTAGGTAAGATTTCAGTTTTATAGGCGTCCAATTGACAACAACTGAATCGCCAAAAACACAACCTTGGATTGAGTGCAACCCAAGGTTTTAAGTTGCCATAGGCACATATAGTCTGGTTTGTTGTAGGTATGACCCTGGCATTTACCACTTATGAACTCTGATGGAGAGTTGAATTTCTGCCAACAGTAATTAAGTGCAAAAACCTACAAAAACTGCACACCGCCTATGTCTGTTCCTTAATTTGTACCGCTCGTACATCTGACGCTGCTCTGCTTTGATGCACGACTATGGGTAACAGCGACCTAACTCCCATCCAGTACAGTTAAATTATGCTTTTGGTAGATTTATCCACCTAGACTACTGGCATTTACCACCTCGGATGGCTCTGATGGGAATTTAATCCCCTCATTTGGTAGTAACTAAGTGTAGGAAGCGACAAAAACTCCACACCGCCTTTCTCTTTTTGGGTTTCTACATTGTTCGCACATTAGCGATCGCTCTGCTTGAATGCACGACGATAGGTAAAAAAAATAGAACTCCCATCCGGTGCAGATTTATTTTCCTCAACCTACAAAACACATTAACAACACCGCGTTTTTGCTTTATCGACCTCTAGGCGGAAAGCAATAAAGTACCTGCTCAACCTGTAGGTATATATATCAAAAACTGATAGGTAAGCTTCAATACCGAAGGGGCGCAAATAATTCCTCCGAAGGCAAAGAGTAGAACAAATAAACTACCTCTGCCATGAGTACATGGGCGAGAAATCCTTGCTAAAAAATGTCGAAATCCTGATTTTTAAAGAAAGAAGTGACGGCTTCAGAAGGGGCTTTCTCAATCAGACCAAATTGGAAGCTTGTTAATTTGTTGGATTGTTAAACCCACGTAAGTAAGACCACTCGCGTCTACAACTTCTTCACCAAAATAGCCTTCAGAACCATCATGGGCGTGGGGACCACTGATGCTTGCTGTATATTTACCCAGCAGACGAGCTTGATTATATGAGGAAGTAACATTCCACAGCCAACGGGAGGGGAAGACAATACCGCCTATATCCTCAACCCAGTCCCGACGCCCTCGAAGGTGATAGAAATGCTCAATCGCCCCAAAGCCCTTTCTGCCATCAAAGACACCACCAACGGAGATTAAAGTGATTTTGGCATCTAACCACTGGTTAAGATAAGGGACTGCACCAAGAGCAACTTCTACGCCACCGCTAGTTCCAACCAGAATGATGTTAATAGGTTGACTCAAAGAGCGTGGTATTGGGTGTATAGCATTCATCCGCTCGATGACAGCAGTGGCAATCCCCTGATTATAGACAGAACCATAGCGAGGGTCTGCGGAAATAGCGAATCGCCAGAGATTGCGAATTTTGATCAGCACGTCTGGGCTTACTAGCCAGCCTTTTGCCTCATTAGCAAAGCGCCATATGGGAGCAAGTACTCGCTGTCCTCCTAAACTCTGGTTACTTACTGAGTAGGGAAAAACATCCCCAACCGCCACGCAGTTAGGATGAATCTGAACTAAAGTGTTGAGAAATACTTCCTCCCCAGAGGTTAATTCATCAGCCGAAAAATCTCCAACTCCTGGCAGAAATACAATGTAACAATTTATGTTTGAAGATTTAGATAAAGATGCACCATTTCCAGTTTCTACATTATCTTTGTTAAATGGCAGTTCCTGGGGGGTGTTTGTCGTAATGCCTAAAGTTTGCGCTCCTTGATTCAGCCACCACACCAAAGTTCCTACAGGCGAGATGATTCCCCAAACGAGGAGTATTATTCCTGCGAGAATCAACAGCTTTAATGTTCCTCCCCGCAGCCACCGAATTATTTGTAAAATAAACTTAAACATTTAAAACTTGTTACGTTTCTCAGATAATTTTACACAAAGCAAACTATTTACCTCAATTGATTTAAGATTGTGTTGTCGTTTGCTTTATAAAACAGTATCTTATCAAAGCTGCAATCTAATTTCGAGGAGCAGGGATTAAACGTGATTAGCGAGGATTCAAAAGGCAGTTTAGGCACAACGCTCTGGAAGGCACTATCTTTGGAGGGAAATTTCTATGAGAATGCTCCCAATACACCTAAAACGCATCGGATAGCGCTAACAATTGTCATGCTAGCAGCACTGTCCCATATGTTGGGCAGTACAATTATATTATTAATTAATAGAGCTACGCCACCTATTCTGGTTTTAGCACTTCTAATTGATGGCATCAGTGTAGTGGGAGGCTACTATTTTTGGACGCTAAGTATCTGGAAGATCGGTCAATGGCTAAAAGAGATTGACCCAACTTATGGAGATTTGCTGATTCCTATCGGCTTTGCTTATGCTCCCCAAGCGTTGAACTTCTTAACAGTGATTCCTTTACTAGGGCGATCGATTGAACTGGTGTTAGCTGTCTGGAGTTTGCTAGCTGTGATTGTTGCAGTCCGCCAAGGTTTAGATATTAGCACTAACCGGGCTGCGTTAATCTGTTTGGTGGGCTGGCCTCTAGTTCAGGTAGCGATAGGCTTAGTACAAGTATTTGAACAGCGACTGGTGACGGGCATCTAAGAGTAGAATGAGCGATCGCTTATATTTCAGTAGTGGCGATAGACTTTTAGTGCTAGAGAGCGATCGCGCTTAACAGTTCACTTTTCCGAGGAAGGGGTGTTTGTGCCCCTTCAGCATAATGTACAAATATCGATGTGCGCTGCCACTCCACTACGCTAATTAATACTTTTCGGATAAGCAAAACATAACCCTCCATTTACAGACTGAATATCAGGAAAAATTCTTAGTTTGGAGGGGTTAGGGAAAGAAATTAATCGAAAAGCATTGCTTCGCTAACGTCCCCAAAAAACACCTTTTTTAGTAAACTATGCCCCTTTAACTCTTTTTCTGTTTTATAAATGTCATTATTTGATGTATCTGCTTTTTCAACCCATCAATTTCAGCCTGCATTTTGCTATCCTTATCATTTAATACTCGAATTTGTGCTTTCAATTCCTGAATTTCTCCTGTTCCAGTGAGCGGCTTTTCTGGAACTTGCTCTGCGGGTTTAGGGGGTGTGACTACGGTTAGCTGCCGCTTTTTAGCTTTTGCCATTGCCGATTTTATTGCCCCTATTAAAGCCTTCTGATCGAAAGGCTTTTCTATAAATTCATAAGAGTCAAATAGTTGTGGAACTTTCTCTGTTACCTCTTCTTTTCTGCCCGACATCACCACCAAGGGAATTGTCTGGAGTTCGCGTTGAGCTTGCATTTTTTCCAAGACTTCCCAACCGTTCATGCGAGGCATGAAGAAATCCAACAAAATTAAGTTTGGGCGCTCTTGGCGGATGAGATTAAGTCCTTCTAAGCCGTCTTGTGCTTCTAGGACTTCAAAGGTTCCCTTAGGCAACATGTCTCGGACTTGCATCCGAATAGTTTTACCGTCATCGATAATTAGAAGCTTTTGACCTGCCATAACTGACTTCTCTCAACTAAGAGCAAAATAAAGCTCTTCGAGTGGGATAAATTCAAGTTCCACTCGCATTTATTAAAATTTAATGGATTGTAACATATTTATGCGCTCTCTGGAGTAAATACTTTTGTATTTATTTCCCATTGATAATAGAGTCAGCATATTGGGTAATCCTTGCACATCTTACTATGGTTCTAAGTAAAAGGAAGGCGCTCTCTAGATTTAAGTCTAATGCTTAAGTTAGTTTGTAATTTGGTCGAACTGAGCAGAGGGGCGAGTACCTGCTCAGTTCGGTTCTAGAAAGTGCAACCCCCTAGAGAAATAAAATCATTAACATCAAGGCCAAATATTTCTCCAAAAAAAAGTTTCCTGAGTTTGAGCCACATTAGTTTTCTTGCGGATATCCTGAATATTCCACCCGGTAAGCTGGGCTAGAGTCTGAGCTTCCTTTTCCAATCGTGCAGGCAAAGA
>JAESFH010000112.1_pt1 | contig 71449 bp, 49 predicted proteins | sample 9269381 | NCBI WGS metagenome assembly JAESFH01 (sample SAMN14504062, study PRJNA617094) | algae metagenome | isolation source: Aphanothece sp. CMT-3BRIN-NPC111 and co-occurring heterotrophs from well... | place: USA: Clark Mountains Wilderness, California | collected 2010-04-18
AGTGGCAGGATTGTGGATGAGCGCCGTGGGCATCGTCGGTTTAGCCTTGAACCTGCGGGCGTATGACTTCGTGTCTCAAGAAATCCGGGCGGCTGAAGATCCAGAGTTCGAGACTTTCTACACCAAAAATATCCTGCTCAATGAAGGCATCCGCGCTTGGATGGCTCCCCAGGATCAGCCTCACGAGAACTTCGAGTTTCCTGAAGAAGTTCTGCCTCGTGGTAATGCACTTTAATATCCAGCTTGTTTTCCAGGTTGGTTAAACCTTACCCCCGCCTATAGGTGGGGGTATTTTTTGATCAAATTGATAGAAAATTGCCAATCAGGTTTTTAGATGTTAGGATGACAGAGGCAAGAGAAAACAGTGGCAGTAATACACAGTTTCTGCTTGTTAGACGGTGAGCTTGATCATCGCTACCTGTAGAGGGTTAAGTGGTGATGCTGCCAATGTAGGCAAATGCTTGTCCTTAAGGGTAGCAGTAAAGCCAAAGCCGTTAGGTGGGGAATCCAATGCAACAGTCATTTGACATAGCAGAAAGTAACCTCAGCCAAGAAAGATAGTAGTAAACGGCTGTTTTTTAGTAAAAAAAACCGTTTAGGGATAAAGGAGGTGATGCTCATGCAAGATAGTAGTATACGCATGGGTCACCTGATTGGAGTTAGCCGGCTGTGTGCCGGGGCTATTCTCTAGCAGTCAGCTTCAACTTCTTCGGAGGTTCGTAGTTGATACTGTGAGGCTGGCTCGGAGTTTCTCCCGGCAGCCTGGTTCCAATCAGAAGACCCGCTAGACCGCTCCCACTGAAAGCGTGATGGTTTATAAGCCAAAACGCCGACGGTGGGAGCGGATAGTTTTTTAAGCATAATTTTATATAGGCATCGCCTTGGCGAATAAATTAGCTAAAGCATCTAAATCTGCTTCGGGACAGGTAAAGTTGGTTTTTTTTTTTGAAATTAATTAAAAATTATGAATCCAACTTAGGGAATAGAAGATATACTGGCTGGTGGAGTAAAAATTAAGATGTCATTCTTTCTGAATAAGGTGTGAGGACAAGAGGAAAGATGTCTAAAGTTCTGTGGAAATCTCTGCTCATCAGCCCAGCAGTTTTGGGTGCAACCCTGGTTCTATCAGGAAATGCGATCGCAGCGGAAAAGCAAGTAGTTTCAGAAGCTATCCAGCCTCAAACTGCACAAGCAACAAAAATCAAAGAAGTGACGCTGGCGGCGGTTCCCGAATCCCCAGCAAATAACGCCGTACAGGTTTCAACCTCTGCGGCTGCCCTACAGGAGCAAACAGTAGCAGTAAAGGCAAGTGAGCCGACGCTAGCTAAGCCAGCGGAAGCATCGTCTCAGTTCAAAATGCCATCTGTAGAGACGCAGGTAGCCCAAGCCAGCCCAGCTGGTGGTGCGACCGAAGCGGCTCCTGTGGACACCAAAAATCTCCAACAAATCCTGCAATACAGCAACGAAGGGCAGGAGGGAGCGGGTCAAATTACCAACGCTTCCCAGTTCCGAGACGTGCAACCATCTGACTGGGCTTATGAAGCCTTGGATCGGGTTGTACAACGATATGGCTGTCTGGTGGGATATCCAGATGGTACCTATCGCGGTAACCGAGCACTGTCTCGCTACGAATTTGCCGCTGGTTTGAATGCCTGTCTCAGACAAATCGAAAGCTTGATTGCTGCTAACGGAGCAGATGCCGTTTCCCGAAGAGACTTCGAGGCACTGCAACGGTTAGTTGAAGAGTTTCGGACAGAGTTGGCAACATTAGGCACCCGAGTGGATAACTTGGAAGGTCGCACCGCTTTTCTGGAAGCGCGGCAGTTTTCCACCACGACCAAGCTAGCCGGTGAAGCCATATTTGCTTACACTGACTCCATCGGCGACGAGCGCAGCCCTGGTATTTTGGGCGATCGTGTTCGCTTAGACCTGCGAACCAGCTTCACTGGTCGTGACACTTTGCACACCCGTCTGGCTGCTGGCAACCTGGATAATCCTGTCAACGATTTCTTCCAGACCGACCGCGGCGTCTTCAACGGCGGTACATTCGAGGGCAACCAGACCTTTAATATCAAACCTGGTGGCATCGGTAGCAACAACGACATCCAGCTAGATTGGTTGTCCTATTACTTCCCGTTTGGTAGCTCGAAAGTTTACCTAGCTGCTACGGGCGGTATTCATAGCGACTACGCTCCTACTCTCAACCCCTACTTTGAAGACTATGATGGCGGTAATGGGGCACTGTCTACTTTTGCTCAAGAAAGCCCAATATATCGCATTGGCGGCGGTGCTGGTGGAGCAGTCACCCTCGGCGCTGGGCGATTCCCAATCTTGGGACCGACTTCGCTAACCGTTGGTTACCTGGCAGATAATGCCAATGTGCCTTTTCTTAACGATACAGAGGGTAGGACTGATGGTGGTTTAGTCAATGGAGACTTCGCTGCTTTAGGTCAGCTGAACTTCAACCTCTCCGATCGGGTTGGTGTGGGCTTAACCTACGTCCGCGGTCGCCATAGTGCCGGTCAGGGTATTTTTGACTTAGGTGGCACTGCTGGTCAACAAGCTGATGATGAAATGCGGGGTCGTAGTTTACCTGTTGTAGGTACGGCCTTGGCCAACGATCCGTCACGTATACGTGGTATAGGAGCGGGTGGTGGACTTCTGGCGAATAGGGCTTCAGAAGATATGACAACTAACAGCTACGGCGTAGAAGTTGCTATCCGACCGAGTAACTCTATTTCACTTAGTGGCTTTGCTGCACGCACTTTCGTTGACTTTGATAGTGGACGAGGTGACACTTGGACCTTTGGAGCTGGGCTTGCCTTACCCAACTTTGGTAAACAAGGTAACCTTTTAGGCATTTTTGGCGGTGCAGAGCCGACTTTAAGAGGTCTGAGGAATAATAACGGAAGCTTCGTGAACTTAGGCAATAACCGTGACTACGCCTATCACATCGAAGGTTTTTACAAGTACCAGCTGACTGACAACATCTCAGTTACTCCGGGCGTCATCTGGCTCCTTAATCCCAACCAAACCGATAGCAATGACGATGCTGTCATTGGTACCCTGAGAACCACTTTTACCTTCTAGTTCCACAAAGTTGGCATCTTCTCCCGCTAACCTTATCCGGTATAGCGGGGGATATCACTACAACTTCTGGAATTGTCTGCCTAGTCTAGGTAGACGGCTAAATATTTTGGACATCCCCGCGCTACGTGGGGTTTTTTATTTTATGTGGCATATCCTAATACCAGTAAACACCTGCGAGTAACCGGGGTATACTGTAGAAGATGGTGTGATTGATATTTTCTGTCTACGACATCTTTCCCCCTACCAGGGGGATGGAGAAGTGTGGCTGGAGTATTCAGCGGGATTTGAAGGTGGAACTTTCTTGCAAGACAGAATACGCGGTTCTGGCTCTATTAGAGCTAGCAGCTCACTATAGAGAAGCAGAGCCTTTGCAAATTCGTCAGATTGCGGCTCAACAAAATATCCCTGACCGCTATCTGGAGCAGCTGCTGGCAACTTTGAGGCGCGGGGGTTTGGTGAAAAGCCAGCGCGGAGCTAAAGGAGGTTATCTGCTAGCACGGGAACCGTGGGAAATTACACTTCTAGAAGTAGTCAGCTGCTTGGAAGGCTCAGACTCCAAGCCGTCTACACATGATACGAATCTTAAAACGGTAGAGAGTGCCGTCATTGAGGAAATCTGGCAGGAAGTACATAAAACTGCTTATAAGGTCTGGCAAGGCTACACGCTGCAAGATTTGTGCGATAAGCGAGATGCTCGGCGTCAGCTGGACATTATGTATTACATCTGAGTGAATTGACATCCTCCCTGATTAAATCAAAGATTATGGTCGGGGATTCCCAGCATCACTGCTGAGAGTTTCCTAGGCTCAGACTGCCGTACCCAACCCTAGCCCTACGGGTATTGAGGTGGCGCTATACCCCCCTCAAACTCCCCCATCTAGGTTTTCTTTCATTAGGATTGCCACGACAATCTCAGGCTTTACCTGTCCTGACAATTAAAAACTCAAACAACGAAGCTAAGAACTGTTATGCGAATTGCCCAGAACATCACAGAACTCGTCGGTCGGACGCCTCTAGTCCAGTTAAACCGCATTCCCCAAGCAGAAGGCTGTTTGGCTCGGATTGTGGTGAAATTAGAGGGCATGAACCCAGCTTCTTCGGTTAAAGACCGCATCGGTGTCAGCATGATTAATGCCGCCGAGCAAGAGGGGCTGATTAGCCCAGGCAAAACAGTGTTGGTGGAACCGACTTCTGGAAACACTGGCATTGCTCTAGCGATGGCTGCGGCCGCCAAGGGCTACCGGCTGATCTTGACGATGCCCGAAACTATGAGCATGGAAAGGCGGTCGATGTTGCGAGCCTATGGGGCAGAACTGGAACTGACACCAGGGATTGAGGGGATGAGTGGCTGCATTCGCAGGGCGCAGGAAATTGTAGATACAACGCCCTATGCCTATATGTTGCAGCAGTTTCGCAACCCAGCCAACCCGGAGGTTCACAGGGAGACAACAGCAGAGGAAATCTGGGAGGATACTGAAGGGCAGGTGGATATCTTGGTGGCAGGCATTGGCACAGGAGGTACCATCACTGGTGTGGCTGAAGTCATCAAACCACGCAAGCCCAGTTTTCAGGCGATCGCTGTCGAACCAGCAAGTAGCCCTGTCCTATCGGGTGGCTCTGCCGGACCGCACAAAATTCAGGGCATCGGCGCCGGTTTTATTCCCCAAGTCCTCAAAGTTGACTTAATTGACGAGGTGATTACCGTTACTGATGAGGCAGCGCTTGCCTACGGACGCCGTCTCGCCCGTGAAGAAGGACTACTCTCCGGTATTTCCAGTGGTGCCGCCCTAGCTGCCGCCATTAAAGTAGCTCAACGTCCTGAAAATGAAGGACGCCTCATTGTCATGATTCAGCCTAGCTTTGGAGAACGCTACCTCAGCACTCCCCTGTTTCAAGACCCAGAGCCACGAGTAGCAGCCGTCTTGGGGTAGCGATAAATTAGTGGTATGAACGATCCTAACCACTACCACACCCTAAACGTTAGCTCCAAAGCTACATCGACAGAGATTAAGCAAGCCTACCGGCGTCTGGCTAAGCTGTTTCATCCAGACAGCAAAAGTGAAACCGCTGACCACGAGCAAATCGTCAGGATTAACGTCGCCTACGAAGTACTACGCGACCCCCAGCGACGCCGGTTTTATGACCAACAGCTGTACCAACATCCTCAGACAAACCGGCAACAGCGAACAGCTGAGGCCCAAAATTACTACAAGCGTCATCGGCAAACAGGGCAAGACGCCGACGAGCAACTACAGCAGTGGCTTCGGCAAGTCTATGTGCCAGTCAATCGCCTAGTGTGGGGCATTCTCAATCCCCTGGCTGAACAGTTAGAGGAACTCTCGGCTGACCCTTTTGATGATGAATTGATGGAAGCATTTCAGGCTTACCTAGAAGATTGTCGTCACTACCTTAACCAAGCTCAGCTGGTTTTTCGTTCCCTGCCCAATCCTTCCGCAGTTGCGGGTGTTGCGGCTCACCTCTACTACTGCCTTAACCAGTTGGGGGATGGAATAGAAGAACTAAACTTCTTTACGCTTAATTATGACGATCACTATTTACACACTGGTCAAGAACTTTTTAGAATTGCTGCTGGTCTCAGGCGGGAGGCTCAAGAGGCGCTGAAAGCTTTTGCTTCATAGCCTTAGATATGTTTTTCTACTACTAAAAGCTGTGCCTAATACCCAGAGCATAATTGTTAGAACCGTCTCTTGCTCCGTTGAAGAGACCATAAATTCCAGAGCGGTGATTGAGCCGTAGAACAAGACTCCAACTTGGATTTTTAGGAAGTGAAAAAGTCGCTTCAATTAATAAGTAATTAAGTAAATTAGATTTAGCAAAAAATCCTTCTGGTCTCTCTGCCTCTACTCCGGGAAGTTGAGTCACATAAGATAGACCATCACCTACTGCCAAGCTTGTGTTAAGAAAGCTATTGCCAGGAAATAACTTATAACGCAGTAGTAAAGCACTTTCTAAAGCTAAATATCCTCGTTCACCCACATGCTGTCGTAATTGCCCTATTGCTTCCAAACTGATATTTCTGTTGACTCTTAGTAGCTTTCTACCTCCTTCTATACCAATAAAATATTCATCATTAAAAAATGAATCATAAAATTTATTGGTTTTGAATCTCAGTGATTCCCCCAAAGTACTATTAGTTCCTACTCCCCCATAAACAGTCACAAACCATTTATCGTCTTCTGTTGAACTCTGTTCTTGTTTTACTTCCTGATTGTCATTCTGAGCTAATGGCGTTTCGGTAACTGGCACTTCTAAATCTTTGGCACCCAGAAAATTCAGGGGTCTATTTTGTGTGATTACCTGAGTTGGTGTCTGAGCTAGGGGAGTTTCTGTAACTGGCACTTCTAAATCTTTGGCACCCAGAAAATTCAGGGGTCTATTTTGTGTGATTACCTGAGTTGGTGTCTGAGTTACGGGAGTTTCTGTAACTGGCACTTCTAAATCTTTGGCACTCAGAAAATCCAGGGGTCTATTTTGTGTGATTACCTGAGTTTCTGTAACTGGCACTTCTAAATCTTTGGCACTCAGAAAATTCAGGGGTCTATTTTGTGTGATTACCTGAGTTTCTGTAACTGGCACTTCTAAATCTTTGGCACTCAGAAAATTCAGGGGTCTATGGTTGTTACTTTCTTGGATAAACTCTGTTGCCAATACACTTTTATCGCATACTAAACAACCCCAAAAAATAGCATAGACAAATTGAATTATTAATTTTCTAAATTTGGAAGCAGACTTATAGCTTGGATCTGATTTGTAGCAGCTCAGGTTTTCAAATACTTCCATAGCCACATAGCATGATAATTTGGAATCTTCTGTTACCATCTTACTTACTCGCTTTCTACTTCGTGATGTTTTTAGAAATTAAACTACAAGACGTCCAATATATGATTAATTAGGGCGATCGCAATATTATTACTCAAACAAAATAAACGCATACTATTACATAGTAATCAAGCCCGGTTATATTATTTATAATGATATTCACCGAGCTTGAATTATCTTTTGATAAAGAAGCTCAATATTTTACAATAGCAATTAAATTCACTACTATTGCCAACATTTTCTCCGTGGTTAATATCATGTTTATGTTATTTCCATACTTTATATACTAGAAATATTGATTAAACTTCTAACCAATAGAGCAGATAAGTTTCCATCTTCAAGCGATAATCTAGAAGGTAAAGCCAATCTATGTAGCGCTTCCGAAATGAAATTATTTGCATTTGCATGGGGATGGTAAACCCAAACAATCAGGGGGGGTTGCTCTTGTCAATTGACTGAAACCCTTACTGTACGAACAGAGATTTGCCAAGCCAAGATTATCCATTAGTCTTCAAGGGTTTCAGGAAATGTGGTTAATGGCAAGTTCTGAAGGCAGAAGCAATGGGTGCGAATTTGATAAGTCTATGACGCTGGGAGATTTATTGCACTAGGAGTTTTATCGCTATCCAGTTGACTAATATTGTTACCGGGGTAACGATATTAGTCAACTGGGCGTCTGTATATAAATACTGTCATTTTAGCCAGCAGCTATATCTGACGCTAGTAGAAATTCCAGCAAGAATTAGTTTATCCTGGAGAATATGGAAGTTTACTTAACTTTACATGAAATGCATCATTAATCGCCGCGCTCAGTTTTCAGCGAGTCACCGATACTGGTTGCCAGAGCTGAGTGAAGCCCAGAACATCCAGCAATTTGGACATTGTACTCGTCTACACGGACACGGGCATAACTATGTTTTGTTCATTTCTCTTGCTGGTGAGCTGGATGAGTATGGGATGGTGCAGAACTTGTCTGAGGTCAAGCAGGTTATCAAGCAGGAAGTCACCAGTCAGTTGGACTATTCTTACCTCAACGACGTTTGGTTAGAATTCCAAGAAACTTTGCCTACCACCGAAAACATCGCACGGGTAATTTGGCAACGCCTGGCACCTCACTTGCCACTTGTACGGATTCAGCTATTTGAACACCCCGAACTTTGGGCTGACTATTTAGGAAACGACATGGAAGCATATCTCACGGTCGGTACCCACTTCAGCGCTGCTCACCGGCTTGCTCTTCCCAACCTCAGTTACGAGGAAAACTGCAATATTTACGGCAAATGCGCTCGTCCTAATGGTCACGGGCATAACTACCACTTAGAAGTGACAGTTAAGGGTGAGATTGACTCTCGCACCGGCATGATTGTTGATTTAGTGGCCTTAGAGCAGGTGGTGGAAGACTATGTAGTTGAGCCGTTCGATCATACCTTCCTGAACAAGGACATTCCTTACTTTGAACAGGTCGTTCCCACCGCAGAAAACATTGCTATCCATATCTCTAACCTCTTGCAGCAGCCTATCTGCGAGCTGGGTGCCGCTCTTTACAAAGTCAAACTGATTGAAAGCCCCAACAACTCCTGCGAAGTGTACTGCGATCAACTGGCATCAAACTCAGTAGCTTCACAGCAGAGCGAACCGATTCTGATGTCTTTTTGAACACAATTCAGAAGTCAGATTTAGGAGTCTAAATGCACTAAGTGGGGGATTCAAACCTGCCAGTATCTCGCTTTGGACTCCTGAATTATTTTTTGTGCGGGAACTCTAAGACCGCGAAAGTTAGATTGCGGCTCTTAAGAAGTTGGGACTCGCAGGTAAACCACCTTGCTCACCAGGGACTATGGTTCTTGGACTCAAATTGCCCCTAGGTCCTACTAGTTGAGGCTCAAGTGTCTTTCAATTAGCAACTCATGCATTAATTCCGGTACTTCCTACCGTATTGTGCTGAGCGTAACAAAACCCCGCCCACAAGGGGCGGGGTTTTCAACCGAAAAAAGGATGAAGAAAATAGCTATATATCAGGGCTTTACAGCCGATTTCGCTGAAGATGCCCAGAGTTGCTTCCTGCTTTTGGGGGATGTTTAGCAAGCTATATCCACGATATCACAGATTGGTAACAAGAATAAGCTGGTGTCAATGAAGTTTACCTGGAGCCTCTGATAAGATGGGCAAGAGTCATTGACTCAGCAATTTTACTTAGCGGTCTCGTCTCAACTAGAGAATGTCCTACTAACCATAAGGAAGATATGAACACTACAGATCAACAGCAACAAGGTGAATCCACCGAATCAATTTCCCCAGATGTTGAAAATACCCCGGTAGAAGTGAACATTGAGCCAGCTGGTACCTTAGCGGCGCTCCCTCCTGCCAATGGCACCACAAACACCACAGAGGAGTGGAAGGAATGGGGACAACAAGTTAAGCAAATTTTGGCGGAACTTCCAGATTACATAGGTCAGTTTTTCTCTGACAATCAGCGCGCCATTATCAGCCTGGGTCTATTGTTTGGAGGAATTGTTAGCCTTAAGTTGATCCTAGCGGTGCTGGATGCGGTTAATGATATTCCTCTACTAGCGCCGACATTTGAACTGGTGGGGGTTGGTTACACAACTTGGTTTGTTTACCGCTACTTACTCCAAGCCTCCACTCGCCAAGAATTGTCTGAGGAGATTAAAAATTTCAAAGGACAAGTTCTCGGTCAAGATTCCCAAATTTCCTAATTGACGTTTTCCCGATCCCCTCTGGGGGATGGGATTTTTGCGGGAGTCACCTCCTGAAGTACGCCGTCTATGTGGTATCAGCCGCATAGCGGTTTTGTCTGGATAGGTAATGAATATTGGTATTGTAGGATTGGGTCTGATTGGCGGTTGCCTGGGCTTGGATTTGCGATCGCTCGGTCACCAAGTCGTAGGAGTCAGTCGGAGAAAGCAAACTTGCCAGATGGCGATTGAGCGCGGCATTGTGGATGACGCAGATTCTACTGGGCACATTCTGTCAGGCGCTGACGTGGTATTTATTTGTACCCCCATAGCGGCGATCGCACCCACAACTCTGGCGATGATTCCTTATCTCTCCTCCGATGCCATCATAACTGACGCTGGTTCGGTAAAGAAGCCAGTGGTTGAGGCTGTAGCCCCTTTGTGGCATAACTTTGTCGGCGGGCATCCGATGGCTGGTAAGGCAGAAAGTGGTCTAGAAGCCGCGCAGCCGAATTTGTTTGCTGGGAAAGCTTATGTGCTGACGCCAGTGGAGACGACGCCCCCAGACGCCCTGAAGACAGTTGAGGAAATTGTGCGATCGCTCTGCTGCTCAGTTTATCACTGCCGCCCAGAAGACCATGATCGAGCTGTAGCTTGGATTTCACACCTGCCAGTAATGGTTAGTGCTGGATTGATTGCCGCCTGTCTCAGCGAAACTGATCGCAATATATTACAGTTAGCCCAACAGCTAGCTAGTTCTGGCTTTCAAGATACCAGTCGCGTTGGGGGTGGTAATCCAGAACTGGGCATAATGATGGCTAGGTACAATCGGGGGGAGTTATTGCGATCGCTTTATCAATATCAACAAAGTCTTGACCAAATTATTTCCCAGATTGAACAAGAAGATTGGGATGCTTTAGAGCAAAAACTGAAAGATACCCAGTTGGCACGACCTCCATTTTTGTCCAATGAAGATGCTTAGAGGCACAAACGTATACTTGAGAGTTAAAGATAAAAATTTTCATCAGAGTGAAACAACCTTGCCACAAAGACGTCACAGAGAATGTCTAAAATTTAAAAGTGTCAGAAGTAAGAAATAGTAGGGGTTGGTCAGATGCCTATCTCTGGTACAAAGCATAAATAGGCATACAATCGCCCGTACCAAAGGCAGAAGGCGATGTTCTAAATACTCGATTAAAGAAGTGTGAGTTTATAAATTGTGTAGGTGATTAAAATGCCAAATAAACAGCGTGATTTTGATTCTAATGCGGAGCAACCTAACCGTATCGCCAACTCTCAGGAAACACTTGGAGGAAACGACACCTCAACCACCAAACCCCATAGTGCTGACCATCCCTGGAAAAAAGGAGGCACCTATCTTTCGCTGGTGCTGCTGGGCGCAGGTATAAGTTTTTCAGGCAGCTATTTGGCATCACGTAACCAGCTGCCCTTCCAGGTGTCTGGGTATGAGGTAGCCCCTGCCGTAGCTGCGCCAACGTCTCCTTCCCAATTGGGAGGAACGACAGACGAAAACTTTGTCACAAGGGTTGTTGACAATGTGGGACCTGCTGTAGTGCGAATTAACGCCTCCCGCAGGGTAACGAATGAAATTCCAGAAGCCTTCAATGACCCCTTCTTCCGTCGGTTCTTTGGTTCCCAAGTGCCAGTACCATCGGAAAGGCAGGTTGAACGCGGTACTGGCTCTGGCTTCATTATTAGTTCCAACGGTCAAATTCTCACCAATGCCCATGTGCTTGCTGGTGCGGATACAGTTTCAGTGACGCTCAAAGATGGTCGCTCCTTTAAAGGCAAAGTTCTGGGCGTAGATCCGGTGACGGATGTTGCCGTAGTTAAAATTGATGCTGGTAATCTTCCTGCGGTTAGCTTAGGCAATTCTGACCAGCTGAAACCTGGGGAATGGGCGATCGCGATCGGTAACCCCCTGGGTCTGGATAACACCGTCACCACCGGCATTATCAGTGCCACAGGTCGCACTAGCAATCAAGTCGGCGTTCCTGATAAGCGAGTCAGCTTTATTCAAACCGATGCTGCCATTAATCCAGGGAACTCTGGCGGCCCCCTCCTGAATGCCACTGGTCAAGTAATTGGGATGAATACAGCTATTCTCCAGGGGGCGCAGGGGCTGGGCTTTGCTATTCCCATCAATACCGCTCAACGCATCGCCACTCAGCTGGTGAGGACAGGCAAGGTAGAACATGCTTACCTGGGCATCCAAATGGCGACACTGACACCTGAGCTGAAAGAAAATATCAACAGCAATTCTAACGGCGGCCTGAATGTCAATGAGGATAAAGGCATCTTAGTCGTTAAAGTCATTGCAAATTCCCCAGCGGCTCAGGCTGGAATACGCCCTGGTGATGTTATCCAAAAAATCGATGGTCAAGCGGTTACAGACGCTGGCGACCTCCAACAAAAGGTAGAAAGAACCCAGCTAGGCAGCAGTTTACAGTTAGAGTTGCGCCGCAATGGACAGCCCTTAAAGCTGGCGGTGCGTCCCGCTGCCTTACCTGCTCAGCTGCCGTAGGCGGGTCGCCATTTACAGCATATTCCATGTAAATGTGGCACATCTATTAGTAGAGCAGTGGTTGACAAGCTGCTGTTACTGTACTTCATAAACCTGGAATACGCTGTATCGAACTTAATAGCCTTACAAAAATCTCGATGCAGTCACAGCTCATCGGGATTTTTTGAATTTTTCCGTGCGTCCACACATTTTTTTTAATCGCTAGTGCCTAAGTAGGACAACTTAATTAAAGGATGTCATATAGATTCAATTTCAAAACGGCGGTTTGTGATTTTATCAAACAATTTTAGATTTTAGATCTAAGATTGACCTCGCCCTGCATAGTAGAGACGCCCTGCCAGGGCGTCTCTACTTGAAACAAATTTCACGTCGTCAAATCAAAGGAAGGCAAAACCGAAACGTGCTGCCTTGCCCCAGCTGGCTTTCTACCTCAATCTGGCCGCCTTGCAGTTCAACCAAGCGGCGGGAGATAGCCAAACCTATCCCGGTTCCCCTAGAATTACGGATGCTCGATTGAGCAGCCCGCCAGAAGCGCTCAAACACATGGGGCAAATCCTCAGCTGCAATACCTGGTCCCGTATCAACTACTGCCACCCAGAGTTTACCGGGTTCTACCCAAGCGCGGACAGTAATCGAACCAGTCTCAGTATACGTAAGTGCATTTCCCAACAAGTTGACCAACACCTGCTCCAGACGATCTGCGTCTGCTAATACTGGTGGCAGGTGCGGTGGACATTCCAATCGCACAACCGGCCCATCTTCCAAAAGCTGGTCAGAAAACTTTTGCACCAAGGACTCTAAAATGGGGCGTAAATTCAAGGATTGGAGATTAATCGGCAGATATCCCGCCTCAGCTTTCGAGAGTACTTGCAGGTCGTTGACTAATCGCTGTAGCCTGGTTGTTTCTTTAACTAAACGATAGTAAATCTCTGGTGAAGCTTCAATTCTGCCGTCGGCGAGTTCTTCCAAATAACCGCGAACGACAGTCAGCGGTGTCCGCAATTCATGCGTCAGGTCGGTAATTAGTTCTCGCCGTCGCTGTTCCACCCCTTCCAAACTAGAGGCCATACGGTTAAAACTGCCAGCCAGTCGGTTAAGTTCAGGAATTTCGCTGGTTGGTAGTCGCTTATCGAGTTGCCCAGCGGCAAATTTTTGCGTGATTTGCTCCATTTGCGTCAAAGGCTGCACGATCCGCCTAGATACCCAGTAACTCAGCCCACTGGCGGCAGTTGCCCCAGCAATGACTGACCAGAAGGTGCTTTGACTCCAAGCGGTTTCAAATCCTTGCACAAGCTTGGTCCGGGCATAGCGTAACCGGAAGCCGTTTCCTTCAAGTTGTTCCAGATGCACGACAAACAAGCGGGGCGAGGACACTTTACCAATAATCACCAGGCTACCTACTCCCACAAGCATCACTAGGAAGTGGGAAAGAAACAGGCGCGATCGCAGTCCAACTTTAGCCATCGGCATTTCTAGGCAGCTGAGTCTTCAAACTTGTAGCCAACACCCACCACCGTCTTAATAAAGGTGGGGTTAGCTGGATCTGGCTCAATTTTTTTACGCAGCCGCGCCACATGAGTATCCACAACTCGTTCATCACCAAAAAAGTCGTCACCCCAGAGTTTGTCAATCAGCTGGTTCCGATTCCATACCCGACCCGGATAGCTGATAAAAGTAGTTAAAAGGTTAAATTCCAAAGTTGTTAACTCTAAACTTTCCGCTTGACTGGGGCTGATCTGGCGGCAGGCGGTGTGTTGATCTACATTAACGGTAAAATGCTGGGTGCGGTAGATTTGATGTTGTCCAGCTTGACGAAGGCTGCGCCGCAATAGCGCCCGAACCCTGGCAACCAACTCTCTGGGACTGAAGGGTTTGACTAGGTAATCATCTGCGCCAGTAGACAAGCCGATTACGCGGTCAATTTCCTCACCTCTAGCAGTCAGCATTAAAATATAGGGATCTTTTGAACCGGGTTTTTGTCGAATCCGGGCACATACTTCTAGGCCGTCTAAACCAGGGAGCATTAAGTCGAGGATAATTAAATCCGGTTGTTGCTCCTGAAAAGCCTGTAAAGCACTCAGACCATCTCGGCTGACTCGGCAGGAAAATCCTTCTTTTTCTAAAGCCAGCTGGATGATCCGAGCAATTTCTGGCTCATCTTCAACAATCAAAATATCCATGCCGCAAACAATCCATCAGGATCGGGAATTTTTGACACATCTCTTGTTTAGGTTATTAAACAGTAAGCTAATCTTTGACAAGAATCGAGAATTTGTTCCTATCGAATCCCACAGGAAGCCCTTATGACAGCTTTATCTAATGCTGTACCTCCTCACCGCCGTCGCTTTTTGATGCCTTTATCCCGCTACTTGACAAAGTTTACACAAAGCAAGTTGCCCCACGACGATGCTCATAAAACGGCCCAGATGCTGGACTCAGCACCCGATAAAACTCTTAATGGCATTCTTAAATCTTATGGCTTTAACTCGACCAGTTACCTGGCGCTGGAATCAGATAAAAAACATTTCTTTCATCACCAAGTTCCCGCCGTAACTGCCTATGCTCAATTTAACAAGGTGGCGATTGCCGCTGGGGAACCGATCTGCCCTATTGATTTGCTAGGGACTGCCATTGATGAATTTCTCTACTTTAGCCAGCAGCGCTCCCAAGCGCCGCTATTTTTTGAGGTGACAGAGCTAGCGGTTCCAGCTTTGCAGCAACGCGGCTTTAAGTTTCTCAAACTGGGGGAAGAGCCATTTTTTGAGCTAGATAAATTCACCCTCAAGGGGAATAAAATGGCTAACGTTCGTTCATCTGGGAACACGGCTCGTAAGCGAGGGGTGACAGTACGGGAGTATTATCCAACAGAGCCAGAAGCTTCCCAGATAAATCCCCAACTAGAAGCTATTTCCTCCCGGTGGTTGGAGACACGGGGAATTAGTGAGCTATCGTTTACCTTGGGGACGCTATCTCTAGAACAGCCTGGAGACCGACGCTATTATATTGCCGAATACGATCACCAAGTTATAGCCTTTTTAACGTATAGCCCGATCTATGCACGTCAAGGTGTTTATTTAGACTTGATGCGTAGAACAGAGAATACCCCAACAGGCACAATGGATCTACTGTTGAGCGAGTCTTTCCGGCTGCTAGGAGCCTCTGGTGTGAAATTGGTGACGATGGGAATGTCGCCACTGGCTAATCTTCAAGACTGCCCAATCGAGCAGTCAAAACAGCTGGCTTGGCTTTTGCATAAGTTTTCTGTTCATGGGAAAATGTTTTATCATTTCCAACAGCTCCACGACTTTAAGCGCAAGTTTAGACCTCACTTTTGGGAGCCGAAGTATCTGGCTTACCGTGATTTAGGTGTCCGGGAAGTGGATGCAATATTACAGGCTCTGCTGCACCAAAGTCTTGGTAGGTTGGTTTGGTGGGTTTTAAATCAGCCTATTCATTTGGGACCTTTATGAAGAAGAACTCAAGACTTAGGAGTCGTCGTGACGCCTATATCAGGTATCTTTACAGGGTCGAGAACTCAAGAGTCAGAAGCGGGTGGAAGAAGGCTGTATTGATTCTGCTTCCTGTTTTTTGTATTTTGTCTTTTCTCTACTGGTATGTGATGATTGCGGGTGCCCCGCAGTTGAATGGGCCAGAAGCGATCGCCCTGCACGCACCCTACGATGGGGAAATACCTGCGGCAAACGCGATCGCTCAAGACACTCCTTTGAGCTACCAGATTCAAACCTATAACAGTCAGGTAATGAGGGGGGAACGTACCTATGGTATATCTTTACCTCCAAGTTATGCCCAAAATACTCAACAGCGTTACCCCGTGATCTTCCTCCTTCATGGAGGACATGGCTATCCTAGCGACTGGTTTGAAAAAGGCGTAGCACTCCCCGTTCTCGAGCAACTTTATGCTACGGGCAAACTGCCCCCCAGCATTATCATTACTCCTGATGGCAATGACAAACGTGGCTCGAGTCCCTTCTTTGACCCAGAATATATCGATGGTGCCAACGGTAGGGTTAATACAGCTATTGGTAATGAACTCGTAAAAGTAGTAAAAAGCCGCTACCGCACCTTACCAACACCAAATTTTTGGGCTATGGGAGGGCTATCTTCTGGGGGGTGGGGAGCCTTAAATATAGGACTGCATCACCTCAATCACTTCTCGGTTTTGTTTAGCCATAGCGGTTATTTTCGCGATCGCTCTGGAGCGGAAAACAGTCCCATCCTCTATATCAAGAAAATCCCGAAAGCAGCGCGATCGCGACTGCGTATCTACCTGGATGCCGGAGAGCAAGATGGAAAGTTTCTAGAAGAAAGCAAAAAGTTTGCTCAAGTTCTCAACCAGCTCAAAATAGCTCACGTATTTTATGAGTTTCCTGGTGGACACGGGATTATCGGTGCTGATTCAGGCTGGAATTACTGGCACAAGCATTTAGCAGATTCGTTGACTTATGTAGGTCAACAGTTCCCTAAAGCTAGTTCAATCACGCCAAAAAAACTTCCATAACCATAGGCAGATTCATCAGTCTTTCTTTTGACTCGTCACTAATGAAGTGCGATCGCCTTGCAAGTCCTGGTTTTTAAGATATCCCCAACTTTTCTAACAGCGATCGCGTCGAGACAATGTGTCTATCTAAACCCAGTTGCTCAGGACTAATTCCCAGCGCTAAGGCAATTAGTTGCGGTAGGTGCAGCACTGGCAAACCAAGAGGTCGCCCAATTACTTTCTCCACCTCCGGTTGACGAGAATCAAGATTGAGGTGACACAAAGGGCAAGGAGTTACCAGACAATCTGCCCCAGCGTCAATAGCTTCCTGGATATGCATCCCCGCCATCTTAAAAGATTGGGTCGTGGCATAGCTAGCAAGAGGCCAGCCACAGCACTGAGTACGCCCCCTGTAATAAATTGGCGTTGCCCCGATAGCGCGGAACACATTTTCCATCGATTCTGGTCGATATGGGTCGTCATAAGGTATAGACTTCTGGGCGCGGAGCAAATAACAACCATAGAACGCCGCACACTTGAGATTTGTGAGCTTGCGGGTGACTTGTTCTTGCAGCGCGTCTAAACCGTAATCTGTTACTAAAGCCCACAGGAGATGTTTGACTTCCGTACTTCCCTGATAAGGTACACAACCCTCTTTTTGTAATAAGCCATTAATCTGCTCAACGTAGGGTGCGTCTGTCTGCTGCAATTCCTTAAGACGCTCATCCACATGACCAATTACGCCCTGACAGGTGCTGCAATGAGTAAGCAGTGGCAAATGCATTTCCTCTGCTAAGGCAATATTACGGGCGTTTACGGTGTCTTCTAGCAGCTGGGAATCTTCCTTGAAGGTGCCAGAACCACAACAGGCAGCTTTTTTCAGTTCAATGAGTTCGATTCCCAACGCCTGGGTAAGGGCGGCAGTAGATAAGTAAAGCTCTCGGCAAGCTCCTTGGGCTACGCAGCCGGGGAAGTAAGCATATCTCAGCGTCTTGGATGGCATGGAAGTGGAGGCTTTTTGAGCTTTGGGCCTAACTCTTCTATCATCGCTCGCCGCCACCTCCACTGGCGACAAATTCTACTTTTTCCAGCGACTGTACACTGGAAATATACCTGATAAAAATTACGTGCCACTTTAGGATCGCGCTTTCGGATAAAATTAAGCAATGCTTATAAGCATATAAGCGACATTGGGAAGTTCTAGCGACTGGCGTAGAGGAAAGTTTATGAGCCAACCGGAAATTTTTGAGAAAGTCAAGAAAATTGTGGCAGAACAACTGGAGGTTGACCCCGGTGACGTAACGCCACAAGCCAACTTTGCGAACGATCTGGGGGCTGATTCCCTCGATACAGTTGAACTCGTGATGGCTTTAGAAGAAGAGTTTGATATCGAAATTCCAGACGAGGCAGCCGAGCAGATTGCTACGGTTCAGGCGGTTGTGGATTACATCAATGATAAGGTAGCAACCTCTGCCTAAACGAGCATCTTAATGCTTCGGCTGAGTGCTGAGTACAAACTAGCCATAAAAACTCAGTACTCAGTTGGAGTTAGCTCACTCTTGTACAATTTTCCTGCGTTTTGGGTGTGGAAGCCCTTTCTTACTGGCATCATGACAAATTTTGTGGATCGTAAACGCGTTGTTGTAACGGGTCTCGGCGCGATTACACCGATTGGCAACAATCTAACCGAGTACTGGGAAGGTTTGTTGAGCGGGCGCAATGGCATTGGTCCGATTACCTTATTTGACGCCTCGCGGCACGCTTGCCGTATTGCCGGTGAGGTGAAGGGCTATGACCCCCATGAATATCTGGATCGCAAAGAAGCCAAGCGCATGGATCGATTTGCCCAGTTTGGCGTTTCAGCGAGCAAGCAGGCGATCGCGGACGCGCAGTTTGTGATTAACGATCTCAACGCAGAACAGGTGGGGGTCATAATCGGCACCGGCATTGGTGGACTTAAGGTGCTAGAGGATCAGGAAGAAATCTACCTGAATCGCGGCCCCGACAGGTGTAGCCCGTTTATGATTCCGATGATGATTGCCAACATGGCAGCGGGTTTAACGGCTATTCACACCGGTGCAAAGGGACCAAACTCTTGCACTGTAACAGCCTGTGCAGCTGGTTCTAATGGCGTAGGGGATGCTTTTCGCCTGATTCAGCGGGGATATGCCCAAGCCATGATTTGTGGCGGCACAGAAGCCGCCGTGACACCCTTAAGCGTGGCTGGGTTTGCGTCAGCGCGGGCGCTTTCTACCCGTAATGACGATCCAACTCGTGCCTGCCGACCCTTTGATCGCGATCGCGATGGCTTTGTTATGGGCGAAGGAGCCGGAATCTTACTGCTGGAAGAACTGGAACACGCCAAAAGCCGTAATGCCAAGATTTACGCGGAAATTATCGGCTATGGTATGACCTGCGACGCCTATCACATGACATCGCCTGTACCCGGTGGGGAAGGCGCTGCCACAGCAATGCAGCTGGCGATGAAGGATGCAGGCATAACTCCAGAGCAAGTTAGCTACATCAACGCTCACGGCACCAGCACCCCCGCCAATGATGTGACTGAGACAGCAGCGATTAAAAAAGCGCTGGGTGAGAGTGCATACAAAGTAGCGATTAGCTCAACAAAATCAATGACCGGCCATCTCTTGGGCGGTTCTGGTGGCATTGAAGCGGTTGCCAGTGCCATGGTGGTGGCTAACGATCAAATCCCGCCGACGATAAATTTGGAAAATCCTGACCCAGGATGTGACCTAGATTATGTACCTAATCAAAGTCGCGCCCAAAAAGTGGATGTGGCGCTGTCAAACTCTTTTGGGTTTGGCGGTCATAATGTCACGCTAGTGTTTAAGAAGTACAGTGAGGGGTAAGAGGTAGGGCAATTTGAGATTTTTAAATTGGCGATTTTAGATGAGGAAGGAATTAAAAACCCTTATATCCAAAATCGGAAATTTCTATCCGGCAGCGCCCCTGAGAAATACTTGCCTATCAATCCCCAAGAGTGGGATGATGGGTAGTGCTTGCTTAGGGCGATCCAGAGCATCAAAATACCATCTCACCCAATTAGCGTGCTAAACAGTAGTTCAGTAGAAGAGACCATGCCTGTCGCAACCCAATCACTTGAAGAACTTTGCATTAACTCCATTCGCTTTCTGGCAATTGATGCTGTAGAGAAAGCAAAGTCAGGCCATCCAGGGCTACCAATGGGCGCTGCTCCGATGGCGTTTGTGCTCTGGGATCGCTTGATGCGGTTTAACCCTAAAAATCCTTATTGGTTTAACCGCGATCGCTTCGTCCTGTCAGCTGGTCATGGCTCGATGTTGCAATATGCCCTGATGTATCTTACTGGTTACGACAGTGTAACCATGGAAGACATCAAGCAGTTCCGGCAGTGGGAATCAAAAACCCCTGGTCACCCGGAAAACTTCATGACCGAAGGGGTTGAAGTTACCACCGGTCCTCTGGGACAAGGGATTTCCAATGCCGTCGGTTTGGCAATGGCAGAAGCACACCTCGCCGCCAAATTTAATAAACCCGATAGTCAGATTGTAGACCACTACACCTATGTCATCTTGGGTGATGGTTGCAACATGGAAGGCGTTTCTGGGGAAGCTTGCTCCCTGGCGGGACACTTGGGACTCGGCAAGCTGATTGCCCTGTACGATGATAACCACATCTCTATTGATGGCTCTACCGACATTTCCTTCACTGAAGATGTAAATAAGCGCTTTGAAGCCTACGGCTGGCACGTTCAGCACGTTGAGGACGGCAACACCGATATCGAAGCAATTCACAAGGCGATTGAAGCGGCTAAAGCGGTTACTGATAAGCCTTCCTTCATTAAGATCACTACCACCATCGGTTATGGCTCTCCTAATAAAGCCGATTCTGCTGACGCTCACGGTGCAGCCCTTGGCAAGGATGAAGTACAAGCCACTCGTGAGAACTTGGGTTGGGAATACCCAGAGTTTGAGGTGCCAGAAGACTCCCTCAAGCACTTCCGCAAAGCCGTTGAGCGCGGTGCTCAACTAGAAGAAGAGTGGAATCAACGTTTAGCTGAATATAAATCCAAGTATGCCGAAGAAGCAGCGGAATTTGAGCGGCGGCTGAGCGGTAAACTGCCGGAGGGATGGGAAAAGGCTCTGCCTACCTATACTCCAGAAGATAAGGGACTAGCCACTCGCAAGCATTCCGAGATTTGCCTCAATGCGTTGGCGAAAGTTTTACCCGAACTAATTGGGGGTTCTGCTGACCTCACCCACTCTAACTACACCTTGTTGAAGGGGTTTGGCGACTTCGAGAAAGGCCATTACGAAAACCGCAACCTCCGCTTTGGCGTTCGCGAACATGGTATGGGCGCGATTTGTAACGGCATTGCCCTGCACGGTTCCGGGTTAATTCCCTACGGTGCCACCTTCCTGGTGTTTACCGATTATATGCGGGCACCGATTCGCCTGTCTGCCTTGTCTCATGCCGGTGTCATCTGGGTGATGACTCACGACTCTATTGCCCTGGGTGAAGATGGCCCAACTCACCAACCGATTGAAACAATCGCATCTCTGCGGGCAATTCCCCAGCTGTTGGTAATGCGTCCAGCTGATGGGAATGAGACATCGGGTGCTTATAAAGTGGCAATTGAAAACCGCAAGCGCCCCACTCTGCTAGCGCTGTCGCGACAAAATCTGCCTAACTTGGCGGGTAGTACGATTGACAATGTTGCCAAGGGTGCTTACATTCTTTCCGATAGCGAGGGTACTCCTGACATCATCTTGATTGGTACTGGCGGCGAAACTCACCTCTGTGTTGATGCCGCAGAAAAGTTGCGTGCTGAAGGTAAGAAAGTCCGCGTCGTCTCCATGCCTTGCTGGGAATTATTCGACGAGCAAGAGGAAGCTTATCGCGAATCTGTGTTGCCTAAAGCTGTCACCAAACGGTTAGCAGTGGAAGCGGCTTCTAGCTTTGGCTGGTTCCCTTACCTGGGAGATGAGGGTGCTATCATTAGCGTCGATCGCTTCGGTGTTTCCGCTCCTGGTACGGTGGCTTTAGAGAAGTTTGGCTACACGGTTGATAACGTGGTGGGTAAAGCCAATATATTGCTGAGTAAATAACAACAGAATAGTCTCTGAAAGGGTGGGCTAGATGCCCACCCTTTTTTATTTGAGGCTGAGAAAACGTAAAAGCGCAGTAGGGCTGTACCAAAATCATAGGTAAGACGATAGCCAAATCCGCTCGACTGCTAGACTGAGGAAATAGCGATCGCATGCTTTGTGATTTTGAGCAAACAACACGTAATCTCAGGAATATCTTTAAGAGCAGCCACCGTTATGGTTGAAATGGCAGCTATAGAATGATGCATTTTAAGTTTTCACCAAACATCTTGAACAGACTGGGGGAAGAACTTATTCCAAATCCAGATCAAGGAATCATAGAATTGGTTAAGAATTCTTATGATGCTGATGCGACAGAATGCACAGTAGAACTTGTCAATACTAACGCTATAGGTGGTTCGCTCATCATTTCAGATAACGGCGTCGGTATGGATATCAGTGCCATCAGTGAGGGATGGCTGGTGCTAGGTCGATCAAAAAAAGCTGCTCGCGAACCTACGCCCTTGGGTCGCTTGCCTGTGGGTGATAAAGGATTAGGTAGGCTAGCTGCTCTGCGGCAAGGTTCTCAAGTAAACTTGAAAACAAGACCTAAAAATGAGCCAGGAATTGAGTATTCACTAAGTATTAATTGGCATGATTTTGAACAAGCTTATGTCGTAGAGGACATTTCTTTCGATGTGGAAAAAAGCAGTACAGAACGAGGACAAGGAACTGAGATTATCATTCGTGACCTAAGCATCAAGTTTGGTAGACGCGAAGTTAAAAGGCTAGCTAGGGAACTGTTAATCCTAGCAGATCCATTTGACAATCACGTTGCTTTCCGTCCTCGGCTCATTGCTCCAGAGTTTGTTGACCTAGAAAAAAAAGTAAATAAGGCTTACTTTGAGGATGCTGAACTTCACTTAAAGGCACACTTGGACACAAATGGGTTTGCTGAAGCGTCAGTGTTGGACTGGAAGGAAAGCTTGCTTTTTCACGCAGAGCATCACGAGCTTTCCAAAGAAGTGTACAGAACTGCTCCAGCTGAATTCGAGTTATGGGTATTTCTGCTAAACCCTCAAAATTTTTCAGCTAAAAACGCTTCTTTCGGCGAGGTCAGAGATTGGCTTGCTGAAGTAGGAAATGTTCATCTTTACCACCGAGGTCTACGGGTAAAGCCGTATGGCGATCAAGGAGATGATTGGCTAAGAATAAATTTGGCACGTTCTAGGAACCCAGAAGTGCGTCCTTCCACAAGTACTGTTATCGGCAGAGTAATCGCCAACGATCCTGATGATTTCCTAATTCAAAAAACAGACAGGCTTGGTTTTCTGGAAAATGAATCATTTTTGGAACTAAGACGGTTCGCAATTGATGTGCTGGACTGGATGGCTAAAGTTCGGCTTAAAGAAACTGAGAAGAAGCGAGAGCAAGTCAAGCAAGAATCTAGTAGTGATGTTGAAAATGCCAAAATAAGTCTTAATGAGGTGATTGAAGCAAAACTTCCTGAAGAATCTCGCACCATAGTCCGAAAGGTTGTTCGACAATATGAAAGTGCAAGAGAGCGTGAAACCAAAGTATTACGTGAAGACCTTCAGCTTTATCGGAGTTTAGCTACAGCGGGAACAACAGCAGCAGTTTTTGCTCATGAGTCTGGCAAGCCAGTTACCTTAATCGATAAAATAGCCAAGAGAATAGAAAACAAAGGAAAAGAACTACTAGGAGAACAATATAAAAATTCTTTAGAAAAACCTGTTGCAATGCTTTATCAAGTTGGGACTTCATTGCTGCGCTTCTCTAAGTTTCCATTGCACCTGTTGAAACGTGAAAAACGTCGTACAGGTGTTGTAGATGTTCATAGCGTTATTGAAGATATATTTGAACTATTTAAACCGTTTTTTAATGATGGTAAAGTTGAAGTAAAAATGATAAAGGTTGATGGCAAACCTTGCATTCGTGGAAGTACTGCTCTCCTAGAAGCCATTATTACAAATTTACTGACAAATACTATCAATGCTTTTAATGTAGAGGGCGCATTCACTAAAGGGCGACAAGTAATTATTTGCACTGAAATTTTAGGAGACTACGTGCGGCTCAAAGTCTCAGATAATGCTCTTGGTATTAGTGATATAGAACTCGGCGAAATTTGGTTACCTGGTAGAACAACTCGACCAGGTGGCACAGGTTTAGGCTTGACAATTGTAAAAGATTCTGTTAGCGATTTGGGAGGCAAAGTGCAGGCTATTGCAAATGGTGAACTAGGTGGAGCAGAATTCATTGTAGAAATACCACTTGTTAGAGGTTAATTTTTATGACATATTTACAAACTTTACCTGATAAAAAAATCGCTATAGTTGATGACGAAGAAAATTTAGCTGAAGCGACTAGCTGGGAAGTAGAGGAAGCTGGTTTTAAACCCTGGGTAATAGTTGAAAATTCTTTCATACAAGTAGAGGATCTAGCATCATATATTGCAAAAAATGCTCAATATGCTGTATGCGATCATCGCTTATCTCCCTACGGACTTGCCAATTTTTATGGCTCAGAGCTAGTGGCTATTCTATACGACTTTAAGATTCCCTCTATTCTTATAACTCAGTATACTGATATGGATATAGATGTATCAATTAGAAAACACAGACGTAAAATACCCATAATTTTAGATAGAGAAAATGTCAATTCTTTGTCCTTAAAAACAGGGATTGAAGATTGTATATTAGAAATTAATGGTAGGATTTCAAGACAGAGAAAACCTTACCGAACATTAGTCAGAGTAGAGGGCATTAGTGAAGAGGCAGGAGAAAAAGTTATTGATGCTATAATTCCTGGTTGGAATCCTCGTAGGGCTGTTCGTTTCCCTGCCTCAATTATTCCTGAAGCTCTTCATAGTAAATTGGCAACAGATGTTCGTCTAGTTGCTCACGTTAATATAGGAGCTAATAGCTCTGAAGACTTGTACTTTGATAAATTCGAGTTAGCTCCAGAACCGGATGATATTTATGGACTTACCTGAGCTTGTCATTTTAGATGTTGGTCATGGAAATTGTGCCCTTTTAAAAGATACAAATGGTACAGTGATTATTGATTGCCCTTCTGAGGCTACTCTTCTAGAAACTTTAGAGGAGCTATCTATTAAAGAGATTTCACATGTTCTGATTTCTCACGCCGATGAAGATCACATTGCAGGCATTGTTAATCTACTGTTCAATGAAGAGCTTAAGATTCATGCAGTACATCTCAACTCAGATCTGAATCGGGATACTAAGATTTGGAAAGACGTCCTCAGTGCTTTAGGAGATGCAAGAAAACGCTATAGCATGAAAGTTTCAGCCGAATTAACTACTGCAATGACAGGGGAATTTGATGTCGGACAAGTAAAGATAGAAGTTCTTGCGCCAGTTCCTGAATTAGCGTTAAGTGGCGGTGCAGGTGCAAAAGATTTAAATGGGCGTAAGTTGAATTCTAACTCAATGTCGGCTGTTATTGGTCTGGTTCATGACTCTCATAGAGTGGCTATGTTAGCAGGAGATATCGATCAAGTAGGGTTGAATAATATTCAACAGGAAATAGATGATTTGAGTGCTGATATTTTAGTCTTTCCTCATCATGGTGGAAGACCTGGCAGGGCTGATAGCCAAGCGTTTGCTCAACAGTTGTGCAACTTAGTAAAACCTAAGCTAGTAATATTTTCACTCGGTCGAGGTCGCAAAAATCCTCGTGAAGAGATAGTCGAGGGTGTAGTTTCCTCTGTTCGAGATGTTCATATTTTATGTACTCAGTTATCAGAAAATTGTGCCAGTATTCTTCCTGATTTAAGTCCTAATCACTTAATGGATCTACCTGCAAAAGGGCACATAAGCAATAGTTGTTGTGGAGGAACTGTCTCAATTAAGATAGACGGTAGCCGTACAACTTATGCTGCTGAAATTGCTTTACACAAAGAATTTATTGATGCTCAAGTCTCTACCCCAATATGTCGGAAGTTTTTATCTAGAGCAGAGCAAGTGTAGATACCTACTTAAAGCACCTTTTTGGATAAGTTTGCAGGATGCGATCGCCCTCACCGCCATCATTAATCTACTTGGCAGTGATCGCACTACTTAAAATTAAGGTAAGAAATAACAATATGCCGCCGTTACGATCGCATTTTCCCAACATTTCTTGATTCCCTGCGCTACATAAGTTTCAGCGTATCGCTAAAACAACTGAAACCCCGGCTTACTTAATTGAAACCGGGGTAGTTCATCCAGCTAACTAACTAGCAAGTGCAGGCTCTATTTCTTTCTCCATTTCGGGACTGTACTTGCCGCTACGTGCAGCACCGTTGCACTTCGCCCGATGGTAGAGAAGTTTTTGTGCTGTAGGCACATTGGCCTCCTCACCCTTCCAAGCGTCCAAAGCTGGTTGCTGGATAGCACGAGCATAAGAGAAGGTCAAGGGCCAGGGAATTATCCCCCCAAACTTGACATTCATCGCATTTAGGTGAGCAGATGCTTGCTCAAAGGTTTGACCACCTGAGAGGAAGGCAACGCCAGCCACAGACGCAGGAACAGAATTCATTAAGCAGCGCACTGTAGCTTCTGCTACTTCATCAACGCTAGCAAGCTTAGGACAATCTTGACCAGAGATGACCATGCTGGGCTTGAGGATCATTTGGTCGAATGCAACCCGCTGCGTGTAAAGCTGATTAAAAACAGTGTGCAGCGTTTCCTCAGTTACCTCGTAGCAGCGCTCAATCGTGTGGTCGCCATCAATCAGGACTTCAGGCTCCACAATGGGGACAAGACCGCCTTCCTGACAAAGTGCTGCATAGCGAGCCAGTGCATGGGCGTTTGCTTCTATGCAGCCGCGAGTCGGAATACCATCACCAATAGTAATTACAGCTCGCCACTTGGCAAAACGCGCTCCCATTTGGTAGTAATCAGCAATGCGATCGCGCAAATTATCCAATCCCTCAGTCACTTTTTCACCGGGGAAACCCGCCAAATCTTTAGCACCAGCATCTAGCTTGATTCCTGGGATGATACCAGCGTCGCTCATTATCTTGATGAACGGGGTTCCGTCTTTCTTAGATTGGCGAATTGTTTCGTCATACAAGATGGCACCGCTTAGATATTCCCCTAAATTGGGAGTTGTGACGATCAGCTCTCGATAGGCGCGGCGCATTTCTTCAGTTTGTGGGATACCGAGCTTGGCAAATCGCTTATGACAAGTTCCGTTACTTTCGTCCATCGCTAGGATGCCCTTACCCTCGGCAACCATTGCCTTGGCAGTGGTTTTGAGTTCTGCCGCATACGCACTCATTTAACACCTCCTAACTTTACTTTTCCTAACTTTTAACACTTGCGCCAAGAAGTTTTCCCCTTCTTAGGGCTTGTCATTTGAGAGCGGTAAACAGAATCGACTGTGGGCATATTTTTGTTGTGCGACCGTACCTTTTGATAGAGGAAAAGCAGCGGTAATAACGTTAAGTTCAACTAAGGCAAGCGTTGAGTTTCATTAAGCAGACCGAGGGCTGGTAAGTCCAAGCGCTAGAGCAAAGCGATCGCTATCAACCTCAAGGCTAGTGCAGCAATAAAAGCGGTTAGGCTGAGAACCTATCATAAAAGTTGATTAAAGATGTTTTTTACCGCAGATGAAAGCAGATAGACGCAGATAAACGCAGATATTTGGTCTACAGAAATTATTTTTCGGATAGGCATTTAATGCAGCCGAGCATCTAAATTTTCAAGGTCTTTAGCTAAAGGGAGATATTCAATGATCCAAGACACGATTACCGAGACCTTACGTATTAATGCCAGAAAGACGGATGCCTTCGATATTTTCAATATCAGACATTATTTTGGCCCAAACCCCTATCTGGATTCGGCGGCGATAGTATTCGATTTTGCCATAACTGGACATCTGCAACCTCTACCCATTGACGATTATGTTTCTCGCCTGAGCGAACACTACCCACACCTGCGCGACGAGACATACGAATCATATGCCCATCTCTTCGCCCGCACCTTGTCAGAAGTGGGGAAGCTGGACATGGATTTGCACCTCAACCACTGGAATATAAAGCAATATCCAGCGTTTGTGAGGATTAGCGTTCAAACTATCCATGCACGCACGACGCGGGCAGTACTTTACTGCGTTTGGGACTGGTTTGAAGCCATAACTAGCAGCGAAAATTTCGTGTTTGAAGCACAAATTAAAGTGCTTCAGGACATATTCCGCCAATCGGTCTATGGTGGTCCCACAGTTTACGCTTTATTACGCACAGCCGATGAAAAAGGTATTCCCGCCTTTTATCTGTGGGATGAAGGTCTCATGCAATACGGTTTTGGGAAAAAACAAATTCGCGGCGTAGCGACAACATTTGACTGTGATAGTCATCTAGATTCAGACTTCACCACCCGCAAGGATGACTGCAAAGCTTTTTTAAGTACACTTGGCTTTCCTGTACCTAATGGTGATATTGCCGTCTCAACTCATGAAGCTTTGGCAATCGCCAGAGAAATTGGCTACCCAGTAGCAGTTAAGCCTGTGGTAGGTCATAAAGGAATTGGGGTGACGGCTGATGTGCAAAATGCAGAGGAACTGAAATTTGCCTTTGATAGAGCGATAGATGCTGTTCCTGAAGATCAAGCAATAGAAGTAATTGTTGAGAAGAGCATAGCGGGGGTAGATTTTCGTCTGTTATGTGTAAACGGCAGATTTGTTGCTGCTACTGAACGCCGCCCAGCATCAATTGTGGGTAACGGACGCTCAAACATTGAAGAGTTAATCGAGCGTGAAAACCAAACACGGGCACGTAGAGACACACCAACCTCGCCACTCGGCAAGATCAAGTCCGATGAGGCGATGGAAATGTACCTGGAAGAACAAGGCTTGTCATTAGACAGCGTAATTGAAACAGGGCGCACCGTTTATCTTCGCAAAGTAGCCAATTTGTCAGCTGGAGGCTTGAGCATAGATGCAACGCGCACAGTTCACCCTGACAATATTATCCTGGCCCAAGACATCGCCCAGCATTTCCGGCTCACTTGCCTCGGCATCGACGTAATTGCCCCAAACCTCTCTACATCCTGGAAAGATGGCAACTTTGGCATCCTGGAAATCAACTCAGCTCCAGGGATCTTTATGCATCTTAACCCTGCTGTTGGTGAAAGCGTCGATGTGCCTTCGCATATCTTAGAAACCTTCTTTGAGAAGAGTACAGATGCGAGGATACCCATCATCACATTCAACAAAATTTCCGTTCAAGAACTCCAAGAAACTATTGACCATATTCTTTTGCAACACCCGGACTGGACAATTGGCGCTGTTTGTCGCCACGCAGTCTTCGTCAACCGTTCAGAGAAAATCCTCAACAAGGATTACAACACCAATATCCAAAACCTGCTGCGTAATCCCAAACTCAATCTGCTAATTGCCGAGTACGGAGAAGACGTACTGGAGGGAGATGGGATGTTTTACTACGGTAGCAATATGGTAGTCCTAGATAATCCTACGGAAACGGAAATGATGCTGACGCGGGATATCATAGACGACTCCACCGTAGTTGTTAAAGAGGGAGACAATATCTCAATTCGACGCAAGGGCTTGATAGAACAGTACAAGCTGGGAGAAGCTGAACCATTTATCCGTGTCTATCTCAAGGAAATTCCTACTGTTGTGTAAGCCAACCCAAATTTTGCATATATACTCACAATCACCCACCGTGGTTCATCTAAACCCACATTCCGCAGGTCATTAAGTAATCTGCGGAATGTGGGGTAAACGATTTGAAGTAAAAAATATCAGCCATGTTTAGACTCCCTAACTCAAGTTTAACCTTAGAAAATTTAATATCGTTTCCGGTTGCATCGGACTTGTTTGGGTTGGATTGGGGATTCGGAAGAGTTCTGCCTAGTCCCCAGTCCCAAAAGCGAAGATATAATTCCGAAGCAAGCGGATTTGATATAACGCTCTTCTGTCACTCTCAGGACAGCAAAATAAAAACAAAAGTGCAAAAGCCTTTCCTGATCAACCATTGAGCGATTACAAACTGATAGAAACAGTTAAACGTAGTGTTTTCAAGAAAATTCTCTCTATGCAAGGGTTTCAGAGTTTACTCTGCTGAAAGTGACAGAAGAGCGATAAGATCTGAGCTAAAAATATTGCTCGATGCGGAAAGAGGAAATTATGAAGAATTATGTGGTCTAAAAACTATTCTTGAAGATATGTTAGAAGAATGTTCAGAAGCTCTTGATGATTTTCCTCCTGGCTACAGTCCTTTAATTGGCACTGAAAATCTATGGGATGACGAGTGGTAGTGTACAAAGCTTATCTCACAACGAGAATGAGCTTAAATCTATTAGCCAGCCCAAAATCCTACTGCTTACAGTCTCGTTTTCATTCAATTAATTTCCCCTAAATCTCTACTTGTCCTAATGTATGGAGTTCTTCCGTACTTAGTGCGACCACTTAATTTGAAATTACCCCATAACCATTGATATACAAAAATTATGATAATTATATATTCTGCATAAAGAGCCTCTTATTATAGTCATAGAGAATCCAGTATATATTTTAATAGCATTAATTAAGTTTATAATATTTGCTTAAACTCTTCTTTAATTTAATAAATATTTATAAAGTTTCCATAGGAAAGGTATACGACTACGTACATATAAGCCTATAACCTAATAAATTAACAGTGTGACGCTATGCCTGTTGAAGGCTGAAACCGTGTCAACCCATGACCATTCACTCTGGTTTCTCCTTGCTGCGTACCCTCAAGCCACTCTCACAAATTGCCAGTGCGATCGCCATCCTTATCGGTAGCCTAGTAATTATTGGCTGGATCTATAACATCGCCATTCTCAAGAGCTTTCTGCCTGGTCTAGTGGCGATGAAAGCCAATACGGCGCTTAACTTTATCTTGGCTGGTGTGTCGCTGTGGCTATCGCAGACAAAACAGACAGGTAAATCAGGCAGGGTAAAACGTTACATCATGCAGGCGTGTGCATCCATAGTTCTCCTGGTTAGTGGGCTGACGCTCACCGAGTATTTGTTTGATTGGGATCTCGGTATTGACCAACTGTTGTTTAAGGAACCCGTTGGCACTGTGGGCACATTCGCACCAGGAAGAATGGCACTGAATACCACCTCCTGCTTCCTCTCAGATGGCCTTGCCTTGCTGGTTCTAGATTGGAAAACCCGCCGCGGACACAGACTCTCTCATTGGTTTGCTCTCCTGCCCGCCTTGGTTGCCTTAGTGACGCTCATTGGCTACATCTACGATGTCAAAGACTTTGTAGGTGTCGTTACTTACACGCCAATGGCATTGCACACAGCCATTGCCTTTATATTTCTCTCCGTCGGCATCCTCTTGGCACGTCCAGACCGCCATCTAGTTGAGACAATCCTAACTGATAGAGCAGGTGGCGTTATGGCACGTCGTCTGTTGCCTGCCGCTATCTGTATTCCATTGGTGGTGGGATGGTTGTGTTTGCAGGGCCAAAAAGCCAGGTTCTATGATGTTGAGTTTGCCCTGTCGCTGTTTGTGGTGTCAAACATCGTCATTTTTGCTGTCTTGATTTGGTGGAATGCCAAGTTATTGAATCAGATGGAAGTTGAGCGCCAACAAGCAGAGGAAGTATTGGCAGAGGCTCAAGCTAAATTGTTAAAGCAAGAAACGCTGCAACGAGAGAAATTAACTGAGCAGAACTTGGCTTTAGAGAAAGCAATATTGGCAGCACAAGCAGCCAACCAAGCTAAGAGCGAATTTCTTGCAACCATGAGCCATGAGATTCGCACTCCCATGAATGCGGTTATTGGGTTGACCGGATTACTGCTTGACACAGAGCTAACATCCCAACAGCGAGACTTTGTGGAAACTGTCCGCAGCAGTGGTGATGCCTTACTAACAATTATTAACGACATCCTCGACTTCTCCAAAATCGAGTCAGGGAAGCTGGACTTGGAGGAACAACCCTTTGAACTGCTTAACTGTATTGAGGAATCCCTTGACCTTGTGGCTGCCAAGGCGGCATCAAAGCAGTTGGAGTTAGCTTACATGATAGATCCACAAACTCCAGGAGCGATCGCGGGCGATGTCACTAGACTACGCCAAATCCTTGTAAATCTGCTCAGTAATGCTGTTAAGTTCACAGAAAAAGGGGAAGTTGTGGTATCGGTGAGTGCCCAAAAGATTCCAGCTAGGACTATTAGTGATTATGAGTTAGTAGTTAGTGGAAATGAATTATCTACTAACCACTATCCACTAACTACTAACCAACAACAATACGAAATTCAGTTTGCCATCAGAGACACTGGCATCGGTATACCCTCTGACCGCATAGACCGCTTGTTTAAGTCCTTTAGTCAAGTTGATGCTTCTACCACTCGCAATTACGGCGGTACAGGATTGGGGTTAGCGATTAGTAAACGGCTGAGTGAAATAATGGGGGGTCGGATGTGGGTTGAAAGTCAACCCGGCACTGGTTCTACCTTCTACTTCACGGTGGTAGCTTTCGCAGTACCGGAAACCTCAGCCGTTGCCAGAAAATACGAGCATCCGAATTTAGCTGGGAAACGGCTACTGATAGTAGATGATAATGCCACTAACCGCCAAATTTTGACGCTGCAAGCCCAATCTTGGGGAATGCTCACCCAGGCGGCGGCTTCTGGCGAATCAGCTCTTGAATGGCTGCGTACTGGCGAACTTTGTGACCTTGCTATTCTGGATATGCAGATGCCTGGGATGGATGGTTTAACTCTGGCAGCAGAAATTCGCCTGCTTCTAGAGCGTCAGCAATTGCCTTTAGTGATGTTGACTTCCATTGATGTTTCTAAGACGGAGCTTGTTGATAGTGGCGTTAATTTTGCGGCGTTCCTCACCAAGCCGATTAAACAATGCCAGCTTTACAACGCTTTAGTGGGAGTGTTTGGGGGGCAGACGATGAAAGCCCAACCATCTCGCTTCACTTCATTACCACTTGACACCAAATTAGCGGAACGCTTACCCCTACGGATTCTGTTAGCTGAAGATAATGTGGTGAACCAGAAAGTCGCCCTACATCTGTTGCAACGCATGGGGTATCGCGCTGATGTAGCTGGCAATGGACTGGAGGTGCTAGAAGCTTTACACCGCTTGCCCTATGACGTAGTGCTGATGGATGTGCAGATGCCGGAAATGGATGGTTTAGAGGCGACAAGGCTCATTGTCCAGAACTGGAAATCGGCAGAGCGCCCGCGAATTATTGCCATGACAGCTAATGCGATGCAAGGCGATCGCGAGATTTGCATTGATGCCGGTATGGATGACTATATCAGCAAGCCAATTCGGGTGGAGCAGCTAGTTACTGCTCTGGAAAAGTGTCAGCCGCGTACTCACATACCAACGCCAACTCAATTACCTGTAGCAGCTATCGATGCCAAAGTGCTTCAGGAATTAAGGGATCTGGGAGGAGAAGATGACTCCAACTTCTTAGCGGAAGTTATTGGTAGCTATCTCGAAGATGCTCCCAAACTCTTAGAAGATATTAGTGAAGCTATCCTCCAGGGAGACCCAATTTCACTGGAACGAGCGGCTCATACTTTAAAGTCAACCAGTGCCTCTGTCGGTGCTACAGCCCTCTCTCAGTTGTGCTTTGAACTGGAGGCAATGTCTCGGATTGGTGTTATTAAAGGAATCACCACCAGTATGTCAAATATTGAAGCTGAGTATGAAAAAGCCAAGGCCGCTTTGCTTAGAGAAAGCCTTTAATATTGTTTATATAGCAATTAGCAATTAGCTTTTAGCAATTAGCAATTAGCTTTTAGCAAACATACAGTTATAGCAGAAGTTCTGGGTGCATGGGGGAAAGTAAAGTTGTTAGTGGTTAAAGACAACCACAGCTTACTACTAAAAAATCAGATAAGTATTCAACCGGGCTTGATATAATATAGCTTTACAAACCGAGCAATTACGCTGCTGCCATACCTATACCAGAGAGTGCCTTCGTATTTGCTAGAAATTACTAGAAACGGCGCAGCTTGATGTCTACACTATACTCAACCACCGGAATGCTGACTCTCAATGAACTCAAAGTTTTTAAGAATTTCTATTTATTTAAACATAATTCTACTGTGTACTGTATTAGTGCTGATATATAAATTGGGGCTACTAGATGGGGCTATATCAGCAATCTATCGCCCTTTAGAACTATCACAAAACCTGGATGAGGCATCATCTATTCAACTTCCCACTGATACCTTAGTTTCCGATCCTGGATGGCAAAATCAAGTTAAAAACCAAGTCAATGCTATTCAGGGGAAAGAATACAAAAGCTGCCTATTCGGTGATTCTATTTCCGCTGGGCTTCAGAATAGCATTGCTCCTCGGACTTTTAACTTTGCTCTCAATGGGATGAGTACGGTTTCACTTGTCGAACAGCTAAAAATTTTAACCGCTGCTCATCTTAAGTGTAACCAGATTATTATTGCTATTGGAACCAATGATGCTTTGTACCATATCTCTGACGACTCGTTTATAAAAAATATGCAATATATAATTGCAATAGCCAGAAAAACAGGTACTCAGCAAATTGTACTGATTCCTGCTTTTTACGCCACTATTACTGCTAGTCATGACTCTAAAATGGCAGGAACCAATGAAATAATAGACGAAATCAATGTATTAATAGATAAAATTGGGGTGAAAGAGCAGGTATTTGTAGCAGCAAAAAGTATACAAGCACTATTTAAAAACCATGCTCTGAACGAGAAATTAACTATTGATGGCGTTCATCTAAATGAGGATGGGTTAACACTGTACAGGCTAGCATTATTAGAAATAATTTATAAGTTGCCATTTGTTATAGGCTAGAAGCCAGCAACGAGCGCGATCGCGCAGATAATTTTTGAAAAGTTCTGTAATAAAATATACAACACTATGGGCAGCGATAATCAATTTCCTTGGCAGCAACAAGATATAATTTTGCAGAGTCAACGTATATTGTCCAGCTTTCAGCACTGGACAGGTAAACCTCTACTTAATATACAAGGAACTCCTGAAGAATTAGCTGAGGCGCTGTTTATCGCGCCCTTTTTTATAGCCTCTCACAGTATGCAGGAAGATCCTATTTACAATTATGGTAATCGTATAGCACTAGGACTATGGCAGTTAGATTGGGATAACTTCACAAAACTACCTTCGCGTTATAGTGCTGAGACGATGGAGCAAGAAGAGCGTCAGCGTTTATTAATTACCACACAAGCTCAAGGAATATGCGACTGGAGAGGTATACGTATTTCCAGTACCGGACAACGTTTTATCATTGAAGATGGTCTGATATGGAATTTATTAGATGAGCAGCATAATATGTGTGGTCAAGCTGCTAGTTTTTCCCAGTGGAAACTAATTAATTAAGTTTGAGGAAATTAGGCATGACTGCTGCTGGTAGCCGTTGGCAATTCTGGATCGATCGGGGTGGGACGTTTACCGATATTGTGGCGCGGCGTCCAGATGGACATCTGGTAATTCATAAGCTGCTATCAGAGAATCCTGAACGCTATAGTGATGCCCCAGTTCAGGGAATTCGGGACATATTGGGAATTGCAGGGGATGCACCAATTCCAGCAGAGCAAATTGAAGTCGTCAAGATGGGGACGACAGTAGCGACGAATGCCTTGTTGGAACGAAAGGGCGATCGCACCGTTTTACTAATCACCAAAGGCTTCCGGGATGCCCTTCGCATCGGCTATCAAAATCGCCCCGATATCTTTGCCCGTCATATTGTACTGCCAGAAATGCTCTATGAGCGAGTAATTGAGGTAGAAGAACGCTACAGCGCCCAAGGAGAAGAGTTAATTCCTGTACAGACAGGATATATCGCCTCTTTACAACAAGCTTATGATGATGGGATTCGTAGTTGTGCGATCGCATTTATGCACGGCTATCGCTATCTGGAACACGAAAAGCAAGTGGCAGCAGTGGCGCGGCAAATAGGCTTTACTCAAGTCTCCCTATCCCACGAAGCCAGTCCTTTAATGAAGCTTGTCAGTCGCGGCGATACCACCGTAGTTGATGCTTATTTATCCCCCATCCTACGGCGTTATGTAGACCAAGTAGCCAGTCAACTGCAAGGAAAGCAAGATTCCCCAAACCAACATAGATTAATGTTTATGCAGTCCAATGGGGGACTTGCAGATGCCCAGCTATTTCAAGGCAAAGATAGTATTTTATCCGGCCCAGCTGGGGGGATTGTCGGTGCTGTGCAAACAAGCTTAATTGCAGGCTTAAATAAAATTATCAGCTTTGATATGGGTGGCACATCTACCGATGTCGCCCATTATGCAGGGGAATACGAACGCCAATTCGAGACAGAAGTTGCTGGCGTGCGACTGCGAACCCCGATGATGGCAATTCACACAGTCGCAGCAGGTGGTGGTTCGATTCTCTATTTTGATGGTTCCCGTTATCGCGTGGGGCCAGATTCAGCTGGGGCAAATCCAGGGCCAGCTGCGTATTCCAAAGGCGGCCCGCTGACGGTAACAGATTGTAACGTCATGGTGGGTAAGTTACAGCCTGAGTTTTTCCCCAAGGTATTTGGAAGCAATGGGAATTTACCCCTGGATGCAGAGGTAGTGCGGCAGCAGTTTCTGGCGCTGGCGGCGGATATTGGAGATGGGCGAAAACCGGAACAGGTAGCAGCTGGGTTTTTAGCGATCGCAGTTGAAAAAATGGCAAGTGCGATCAAAAAAATCTCTCTCCAGCGTGGTTATGACGTTTCCGAATATACGCTGTGCTGTTTTGGTGGTGCTGGTGGACAACACGCTTGTTTAATTGCCGATGCCTTGGGGATGAAGCAGGTGTTTATCCATCCCTACGCTGGGGTGTTATCCGCTTATGGGATGGGTTTGGCAGATGTGCGGGTACTGCGGCAAAAAGCGGTGGAAGCTAAGTTAACTGAGGCATTGGTATCTGATTTACAGCAGCTTTTGCAGGAATTGGAGGTAGAAGGGAAGGAGGATTTAAACCGCAAAGACGCTAAGGACGCGAAGGAAGAGGAGGTTGAGGTTTTTCGCAAGGTGCATTTGAGATATGAGGGAACGGATTCGTCGCTGGTAGTTGATTTTGGTGATGCGGCAGCGATGAGGCAGCAATTTGAGGAGGTGCATCGACAGCGTTACGGCTTTATTGTGGAGGATAAGGCACTGATTGTTGAGGCGGTTTCAGTTGAGGTGGTTGGTAAGAATGATGTGCCAGAAGAATTAATTATCCAGCGTCGCAGCGATAAACCTCCCTCGCCAGTGGCAACAGTACAGATGTACACCGCTGAAGCTTGGCATGATACCCCAGTTTATCAACGGCAGGATTTGCAACCGGGCGATCGCATCACGGCCCCTGCACTGATTATCGAAGCAACTGGCACCAATGTCATAGAACCCGGTTGGCAAGCAGAACTAACGCCGCGCAATCATCTAATTTTGAATAAAACTCAAAACTTCTTAACTCAAAACTCAAAACTCAAAACTCAAAACTCAAAACTCTCCAATCCCGATCCGGTAATGTTGGAGATTTTCAACAATTTGTTCCGCGCGATCGCAGAACAAATGGGCATCACGCTGCAAAACACCAGTTCCTCAGTCAATATCAAGGAACGCCTAGATTTCTCCTGTGCCATTTTTGACCAACAGGGACAATTGGTAGCCAATGCACCCCATATTCCCGTGCATCTAGGTTCTATGAGTGAAAGCGTCCAAGCTTTAATTACTGGTTGTGGAGATAAGATTAAGCCTGGAGATGTTTATATTTTAAATAATCCCTATAACGGCGGCACTCACTTACCAGACATTACCGTTATTACTCCTGTTTTTACTGACTCTCCCCATCTCCCCCTGTTCTACGTCGCCTCGCGCGGACACCATGCCGATATTGGCGGCATCACTCCTGGTTCTATGCCTCCCAACAGTACAACGATAGAGCAAGAAGGAGTGTTAATTGATAATTTCCAAATAGTTAATCAGGGAATTTTTAGGGAAGAAGAACTGCTGAAACTACTGGCAAGTAGTAAATATCCCGCCCGGAATCCATCTAAAAATATTGCTGATTTACAAGCGCAAATTGCCGCTAATGAACGGGGTGTGCAAGAACTGCACAAGATGGTAAGCCATTATGGACTAGAAACTGTCCAAGCCTATATGGGCTTTGTGCAGGATAACGCTGAAGAATCAGTAAGGCGCGTTATTGATGTCTTGAAAGATGGCAGTTTCACCTGTCCGCTGGATGATGGCAGTGTAATTAAAGTTGCAATTACTATTGATAAATTTACTCGTAGCGCCCGGATTGATTTTACTGGCACTTCTCCCCAACAACCTAGCAACTTTAATGCCCCAGCTGCTGTATGTAAGGCAGCGGTACTTTATGTATTCCGCACGCTGGTAGATGACGATATTCCTCTAAATGCCGGTTGTCTTAAACCTTTGGAAATAATTGTTCCCTCTGGTTGTATGCTTAATCCGCGTTATCCAGCTGCTGTGGTGGCAGGAAATGTAGAGACATCTCAGAACATTACAGATGCACTGTATGGTGCGCTGGGGGTAATGGCAGCTTCCCAGGGAACTATGAATAATTTTACCTTTGGGAATGAACGCTATCAATACTATGAAACCATCTGCGGTGGTTCTGGTGCTGGCGCAGATTTCGATGGTACGGATGCGGTGCAAACTCACATGACAAATTCCCGCCTCACCGATCCAGAAGTATTAGAATGGCGGTTTCCTGTAATTCTAGAAAGCTTTGCGGTTCGCCCTAATAGTGGCGGTAAAGGACATCATTGTGGGGGAAATGGCGTCATCCGTCGCATCCGTTTCCGAGAACCAATGACCGCGGGTATTTTATCAGGGCGTCGTGTTGTTCCCCCCTTTGGTTTGCACGGTGGTGAAGCGGGTACTGAAGGGCGCAATTATGTTGAACGTAGTGATGGAACTGTAGATACTTTGGGAAGTACGGCTGTTGTAGAGATGCAGGCTGGAGATGTGTTTGTGATTGCAACACCCGGAGGCGGAGGTTATTGTTTACTCAAAATCTAGATTTTACCTAAACTTAAATTTACTATTACTAATAGTTTCTTGAAATTTAGGTAGAGTAATTAATTTACAAGGATAATAAGTCCCACCCCCCTGAATGTATGTCATACCATTTTTTTAAAACTGTATAATATTATTTTTTTTCAAGAAAAGGCATGAAGCTATTAAAATTATTAATTTGGGCTTTTGTAAGTCGAATTTCTATGGTTTCTTTAGACTTGAGAGAGCTTATTATTTGAGAACTGAAACTATTCAGCTTTTCAAACGCAGCATTACACTCATCCCAAAATAAATAATTAGATTCAAAATCTATGACTTTATTGATAAAGTTACTAAAATCAACATTGGAGATTATTGATCCAATAGCGTTAGCAAGCACTGGTAGTATGCATTCAAGGCTAGAAACTTCTGTTGCTTTTGCTGCTTGTAGCAAATTCAGAGGAACAGGTAGCTGGGATAGCTCCATTCCAGAATGGCAAAGCGGAATTGCTGGGATGTTTCTGATCCATCCGGCTCCTGCCTCAAAATTTATCCAAGGTCTCCGAACAGATTTAGGACTACAAATGACAATTTCAACAGCACACTTACTAAGCGCATCGGTAATACTGTCTAACCATCTTTACCCCAATCTTATACTAGCGTCATCAGAAGATACAAAAAGGTCAATCATTCCCAAAAAGCTAGACTCAATAAGCTCTTTAAATGCGATTGCAACTTTCTTTTCTTCTATTATATGGGAAATAAAAACTAAGGGTTTACTCATTTTTGAATCTTATATAGTGTATATGCCTAACTATCAATTATAGGGAAGTTTTCCCTTAGCTTTGACGGGAAGACAAAAGTCTAGGGCGATCGCATTGCATTCATCTCTACTCATTCGGCAATACTCACAGCAGCCTTTGGCACGTTCCGCGACAGCCTTTTTCTGTTGAGCGGTGACTCGAAACTCAGGCATAAACTGGGATCTGAATGCCTAAATCTTTCATCAGCGCAGTAATTGAAGTTTTACGGAAACGCGCCAATTCCGCCAAATCTTCTATAAGCTGGGCTTGCAGTTTTTCTATCTGTTCAGTTAAGTGCAGTAATTCGCTATGCTCCTCTGAAGTAAGAGTTTCAGCCTGTCTTTTAGCAATCAATTCGCCGTAATGCTTCTCAATATCTGAAGAGATACCCCGATTAATTTTTAGTAACAATTCAGCTTCGGGTTGCGGCAAATTATTGACTCGGCGTTGCGTCTGTAGCGCGATAACTTGAGATACGAATTGCTCTAAATCTTGTTGGCTCAACTGCTCAACAGCCTTAAGCAACTCTTCTGAAGACAGTTGCACTTCAACTTTAACTGTTGACATTTTCCGCCTCTCACCAGTTAGCCTATATATATATTCTATCAACCGCTCCATGACCTTTTATTTTGGTCATCTTAGATAGTAAATGCTTCCATCTCCATATGGTTCCACTGGTGTCTAAATCGTTCAACGACAAACGGTCGGACTGTAAACTTAGGTGGATCACCGTCACTGACATCAATCCGCAAAAACGAATAAGGTCGTCGTTTTTGAGATCCTTGACCGTGGCGACCGACATAAAGCAGCGATTTTGCTACCGCGCGATCGCTCCCTCCAAAAGATTCTGTCAATTCTGGTCCTTCAAAGCGCTGACGGCGGAGGCTATAACCGCTACCACCGCAAACAATCCAGTTTAAATTAGAGTCGGCGTGTCCCGTGTCTAATGTGCGAATATATTCCAAGCAGTGAGCGTGACCGTTCAAAATCAAATCGACAAGGGGACGACCTTCTGCTTGCTTTCCGACTGAATTTGCCACCGCATCTAATACCCAGCGAAGTCGGGTGCGAATTGCTAAGGTTTGTGCTTGATGCCACTTTGTTGCCTCGGTGACGTAAGGAGGATGGTGGAAATAAATTACACGTCCTCGCACATCCTTTGTATTCCAAGACTCAATCAGCCTTTGCTTGAGCCAATCGAGTTGTTCGAGGTCAGTGACGCTCGTTCCGTCTGCGGCTAGTTGTTTCTCAATGTCGATTTGAACTTCTTCGAGTTGCTCTAACTTGGCTCGATTGTCATCAAGCTGTTCCGCTTCGTCGGGCACGTCATGCCTAAGTTTGGCAGAATCTTCCATAATTTGAAGTTTTTGCCGCTCCAACTCGTCCCGACGATTTTCCAGTTCGCGACGGTAGGCTTGTCCTTGTGTTGTCGTTGGCAGCGGTATCGGTGCATTAAAAGTATTTGAGTCGAGAGCGAAGAAGTCAATTCCACCGCTACGGAACGTGTAATAGCGATTAGGTAAGCGGGTAAAGTGTCCGGGTTGATAACTTAAGCAGCGACCTGTATCTGTTTTCGCTGTGTAATGACGGTCTAGATGCTCTCTCAACCCAATGGTTTCAAACCCCTTCAGGTAGTCAAGAAACGCTTTAGTATAGGCTAATCCACTACCAGAACCATGCCAACCAATATCGAACTCCAACTTTGACCGCAACAGGCGGCGCAGCGGCTGGCTAGCCTGTGCTATCAAACCGTAAACAAAAGGCAGGTCATAGTAATCGTGGTTTCCTGGCACGGGCAGGAAGGGCATATTGAAGAGCATTTTGTCATAAGCAATACGCTTGGGATGCTCGCCACCCACTAAAAACTCTCGGTAGGGAGATATAAAGTTCTTCAGGTAGTATTCGCTGGAGCCAACCAGATAAATCACGTCGCCCGTGTGCAGCACGAAACGGCTATTATCGCGTTGTTCCAGCATGAATTTTGCAACTTGTCGTTGAGGGTTGTGTCCCCGATGAGGTCCAGCACCACTATCACCCACGACCAAAAATGAAAACTCTGGGCTGTCGTTTAAGCCATCATCTAAAACCATGCGGGTTTGATCGATTCCCCGCTCAACAAGAGGAGGAGATTGCCATCGCACCCGCTCTTTCATCTTGCGGATTTTGGCCTCTATTGGTGGGTCGGATACGAAGAACATAGGTTTAAAAGGAGAAGACCTTTTTCTTTATTTTGTTTCGGTTTCCGGCTGGGAGGCAGAGGCAACTGGCAAGGCGACTGGGGGGTTAGGATCGTCTTCGCGCTCGTAGCTTGGCGTGTCAACTGCCGGAACGATGACTTTGAGCGCGTGTTTGATTGCCTTGAGGGTAACAGGCAACATTCCTATGGGATGACCGTCGATGTGGACTGGCAGTGGAGCTTTTGATGTGAGCCGTACTTCTGCAACCTGGTAGGTTTCGATCTTGGGGCTGTGACTATACTGGCCTTTACTGATTGACCAAAAGTGACGAATCAATTCCCATTTACTGAAGTCACGAAATATGCTGACTGTCAGCAGACCATCATCCATAATCGCATCTGGGGCGACAGTAAAACCAGTACCGTAATACGGGCCGTTAGCGATCGCTACCAGTAAAGCTTGCCGGCGCAACTCCCGCTTAGATTTTCCTAACCTCGCCCGCACAAATCCACGTCGTTTCGTGGATTCTATGCGAGCCTCAGACACTGGACGATCGAGAAAAATTCGTAGCCGTTGCGGCTCGTAGCCCATTGCCAGTTGAGCAACTTGGAGCATACGACCCCAGCGCCCACCTTTGATTTCTTCACCCAAGGGGAAAAGTGCTGCATCTAGTCCGACACCTGCGGCTTCAAAGAAGTAATGCTCATCGTTAGCAACGCCTACATCAATGTCTTTGATTTGACCGCGTGCCAGTACCGAACAGGCTTGAGCTAGATCGGTTGGCAGGTTGAGGCTGCGAGCAATATTGTTATAGGTGCCGATAGGTATGATACCGAGCGGAATTGATGCGTGGAGCAACCCTTTAGCCACTTCGCTTACGGTTCCATCTCCACCCCCAACGACGACCAGATCGTAGCCTTCAGACACTGCTCTTTCGGCAATCAGACTTGGTGATTCTGACGGGCTAGTAAAGGTGAGGTCAGCTCGAATATCTTCGGCTTCCATTGCCGCTACGATGTCAGGCAGCTGGATTAGGCTGGGTTCAGCGTCGCCGGAGACTGGGTTGACGATCAGGCGTGCGCGCTTCATTTGAAGGTTATTGCTCCCTAAGAGCCATACAGGTTGAACTGTGGCATGATAGGTTCACCTTATCACAACCGTATTTGAGTATCACCTGTAGTAGGGCTGATAGACCGATGACCCCATCAGGATGCAGCCTTGATCTGGGCTGCCGCACTTAGAATTATCTGAAAATTGGGGATTTGATCGGGTCTTAAATGCATCAAATTAACTACTTAATCGGATAAGTAACAAAGATATCCCTCCTCAACTGTACTTGCGCTGGAGCCTCCGGATCGTAGGGTGATGCTGTGCTGGCAAATGGCAGAAAAGAAGGAAGATCTGCTTCTTCGCTGCACAAGGGAACAAAAAGATCGTAAATAGGTAACTCGGACACAGATGGGACATTAGCAAGTCGAACACCCATGCCGGAAGCGATCGCTTCCGCCCGGTTGCGGGCGTCGTTCACTGCTGCTTGGTAAGCAGTTCTCGCTAAAGACTGGCAGTCCTTCACTGCGTACCGCACATTGACACTATTAACAAAAAGCTGGGTTTTATTAGTAGCTGCGTCTGTACCTACGTTTACGACTTGCTGCACACGCTCGCGTGTTGGTTTTTCCAGCTTCACTAGCACCTTGGCACTGTCCTCACCCAACAAAGATGAGGCAGCGTTAGCTTGCACCTGAATTTCCTGAGCAGGCACCCCAATAGCAACTAGGGCATCAACTACAGGTTTTAAGCTTTCTTTTGTTAGCGGTATTTCCTCTGGTTGAGGCTTTGGCGGAGTAACTGCGACTGGCGGTTGAGAAGGTTTGTTGCCACTGAATAGCGCTGTAGTTTCCGCTGGTATATCAGAGGGGCTATTGCGACTCAATTGTAATTCAATACGTGCTATGTCCGCTGGCACGCTCACCTGTCCTTGACCTAAAACCCTAAATGCCTGCGGGCCACTTGCGGGCGGATAAAACAGTTGTGCCATAACGCTATTGCTAGTTGGCTCAACTGCAACTTTCCCGGTTACTGGGGCTGCTAACTCCTCACGTCTATGAGCGTTATTCCCCTGAGTGTTAGCTAGACTTTCAGTTCTGCCTATACTCGGTGTTGCTATCCATACCCCTGTTACCATCGCCGCCGAAACTAGCGATGATATAAGTGTCCGTTCCATTAGTGCCAATCTCCTTATGGTGCCATTTTCAGCTGCCCAGAAAATTATCCACTGTTATAGCAATTAGCAGTTAGCTTTTAGCAATTAGCTTTTAGCGAGCCTTCAGTTATAGCACCAGTTATGGGTGCATGAGGCCTCGTGTCGATTGTCAAACCTAAGGGTTACTCTGGCAAAGCATAGCCCGACTATGCCAACCAGCGAACCTATTCGTGGATTGTTCCATCTGGCATAATTGCGCCGGTCAAAGTTGCTTCCTGCCAGTCTGTCCCGTTGAGGTAGGCTCCACGCATGCTGGCTCCACTGAGATCTGCGCCCCGCAGTCCTGCCACACTGAGGTTAGCCCCCCACAAAAAGGCTCCCCGCAAGCTTGCTTCGCTCAAGTCGGCGTCACGCAGACTTGCCATATTTAAGTTTGCCCCCGTCAAGTCAGCTTCACTCAGGTTGGATTCACTTAGGTCGGCTTTACTCAGATTTGCCTCACACAAATCTGCCTTAGAAAGTGACGCCCCATTCAGGTTGGCTGCATGTAAGTTTGATCGAGACATAAGTGTGACGCGCAGTTGAGCCGAAGACAGATTTGTTGCCGTCAAGTTAGCTCCACTCAAGTTAGCTCCACTTAGTTTGCTTTCACTGAGGTTGACCCCATCTAGATCTGCCCGATTCAGGTCTACTCCATTCAAGTAGGCTCTATTCAGTTGAACCCCATTGAGTAAAGCTCCTCGCAATAACGCGCCACTCAATCTGGCACCGCTGAGGTTTGCCCAACTCAGGTTGGCTTTTACTAGGTTGGCTGAACGCAAGTTGATCCCACGCAGGTCTGCTCCACAAAGGTTGACTCCGCACAAGTTGGCTAAACTCAGGTTGACTCCAGTTAAAATTGCCCCACTTAGTTTGGCTCCGATTAGCAACGACTTAACTAGGTAGGCTCCTTTCAGGTTGGCTTTTGTCAAGTCTGCCTCTGTTAGTCTTGCCTCGCTCACTTTGGCAAAACTCATATCGGCTCTGTATAAGGATGCTCCGCTCAGGTTAGCTCCCTTTAAGTTTGCCCGACTTAAGTTGGCAGTTGCCAGATATGCCCTTGATAAGTTAATTCCTCCTAGGTTGGCTTTTTCCAGGTTAGCTCCGCTGAGATTTACCTCACTAAAATCTCTTTCTCCTGCCGCATAACGTCTGAGCAGCTCATCAGCATCCATATAACTCCCCCGCTTGGCTTAGGTAAGTCTATCTATGTTCTAGTTCTAGCTTGCCCAAATTGAACCTAAAAAGTAAGTTAAGTTTTGGTAATTTTATTGAGAGATTTAAGAGTTCTACCTACAATGCCCGTGTAGGCTTATCATACTACTTATAGAAGTACGAAAAATATTTTCTTCCCGCCTATTTGATTACTCCAAGTCGCGCCACTGGATTACCTCCCACAGGCTGTTAACTTATCCGTGTCGGAAATAAGGATGACATTTTAATTTTTTGAGCTTCTTTTCCAGAGCATTCGGTGAAGCTCTAACTGTACTTCTGTCTAGAAGTTGATAGACATAAGTACAGTTGGCACCAAATGCGATCGCTCTTTCTTAAGGCTCTCAGGTTGAGTTTAGGTCTACCTTATAGGAGACTTATTTTTCTGTAGGTTTCATTGAGGCACGAAATTAAACAGACGAGGCTTAAACAAAATTTCACGTAGTTAACATTGGCCAAGGAATTTCATGAATTTACGCCTAGAGATATAACCCCTAATTAAACTGTTGAGCATAGAAGCGGGCATAACGATCGCCCTGGGCTAAGAGTTCCTCATGAGTTCCTGATTCGACAATCTGCCCTTGTTCTACTACGAGAATGCGATCGGCACGGCGCACGGTGGCAAGTCGGTGGGCAATGATGAAGACAGTACGGTCTTGCATAAGCCGCTCAAGTGCTTCCTGCACCAGGGCTTCCGATTCGGAATCTAAGGCGGATGTGGCTTCGTCGAGGATGAGGATTCTGGGATTTAGTAAGACAGCACGGGCGATCGCAATTCGCTGTCGTTGTCCTCCCGATAAATTTACTCCTCGCTCTCCCACCCAGGTGTAATAGCCTTGTGTTAACTGAGTAATAAACTGATGGGCGTTAGCAATTTTAGCTGCTGCCTGCACTGCTTCTATGTCAAACTCGGCTTTGCCAAAGGCGATATTCTGAGCAATCGTGCCGGAAAACATAATAGTTTCCTGCGGCACAATACCGATTTGACGCCGTAAACTCGACAAAGTTACATCCTGAATATTGATGCCTTCAATGAGAATCTCACCTGATTCCGGGTCATAAAAGCGGGGTAGCAAATTCACCAGCGTAGTTTTACCAGCACCAGAGGCACCAACGAGGGCAATCATCTCACCAGGGTGTACCAGTAAATTTAGGTTTTGCAAGACTGGGCGATCAGGTTGGTAGGCGAAGTTGACGTTGCGGTATTCCACCTTGCCAGTAACTGGGGGAAGAATGCGCGCATTTGGCTTTTCTACTACTGTTGGCTGAATCGCCAATAGTTCAAAAATTCGGTCTACAGAGGCCTCACCCTGTTTAAAATCGTTATAATTGCTGGTCGTCAGGGAAATCGGGTCAATTAACAGCGCTACAGCTGCAATGTAGCTGACAAAGTCCTTGCCCGTGAGGTTGTTGAGGGAAATTTGCCACCCGCCTAGCAGAAACAGCAACAGCCCGCTCATCGCTTCCAGAAAGCCGATGACTGGAATCTGAATTGCCTTGAGTCGCTCCGCATTATACTTAGCTTGGCGATTGCGTTCCGCTTCTTGAGTAAACCGCTCTACAGCATAATCTTCTGCGGCAAAGGCTTGTACCAGGCGGATGCCACTAAAGAACTCAGTTACTAAGGAAGCTAAATCGGACACCTGATTTTGGCTGCGGCGAGAGATAGTCCGTAGCTTTTCCCCAAACCAGCCAATCAATACAGCCATCACAGGTGCAATTATCAATGCTCCTAGCGTCAGCTGCCAGTTGAGATAGATCATATAGCCCAGCACTACAATTAGCTGCAAGATGCTGGGGACGAACTGGTGAAAAACTTTGTTGACTACTTCCCCAATCCGATCGATGTCTTCGGTGAGGCGATAGGACAAATCTCCGGTTTGGGTAGTTTCAAAATAGCTGGGACTCAGCTGTTGCAAATGGGCATAGACGTGCTTGCGTAGGGCGAGTGCGATCGCTAAAGCAGCTTTGGCCATTAAAGCATCTTGACCGTATTGCACGGTGCCCCGGATGATAAAAATTACCGCACCTACTCCTGCGAGTTGCGCGATCGCAGCTACATTCCCCTGTCCTATATATCCTGCTATCCGACCTGCTAGCCAAGCCATAATCGGCCAGAACACTGTAAAACCCAGCGTGCAGGTTAAGGCTTGAGCAATTGTTTTCCACTGAGGGCGAATGTAAGGCAGCAGCAGCCAGTAGCTAGAGCGCGGTTTCAACGTCGTGACATCCCAAATGATCTGTTCCTGTGTCTGACGCTACCAGCTTTGGGTTGTTTCTGAGTTGCTAGATTCCCAATCTCAGCAATATTCTGCTTCTGGGTCATGACGCTGACCGTAATAATATAGCAATTAGCAGTTAGCTTTTAGGAAAAATACAGTTATAGCAGTAGTTCTGGGTGCATGGGGGTTCGTGTCGTCTGCAAGCTACATCTTGTCGCCTTAATTTCTGCTAACTTTGTTATTTTGATGTACTTCCCAGCGCAGAAGCCGTGGCAGCTGTGATAGGTGTACGCCGTAGTTGAAAATCCAAAGAACTATCAAGACAACCAACAATCTTTGTATCCATAGCGATCCTCCTTCAACACTAAGAAGCCTCAATCCTATATGCAACTGCCAAATGCGATAAGGTATGTACAAACAAGGAATCGTTACCCATACGCAGGAGCGATAACGTTTCAGAGTTACGCTCTCGGATAAAATTTGCAACGCCAGAATTACTAAGTATGGAAGCAGCGCTTGTATCACCCTTGAGTCGCTCCACCACAGACCCCACATGAACATTGCCAGCAGGGGAAGCAACACCCCCACCACGAGTACAATATATAGCCAGGTTTTAAACCACGACGGTAGCGGTTGAGGAAGGCTGAAGGGCTTTGATTGCCTCCATACCCGTCCCACAAATACCAGAAAAGAGGTGGCAACTACCAGGAATAACAGGTTTTCCAGGAATATGTTTAGATTGGTGTTGAAGGAAGTCATTTACAGCATTATGCTAATCAAGCTCTAGTATGCTAGCAAAGCCATAAAACTCTGAAGCAAATATTAGCGTACAATAATTTTGCGGCATCTCTTTGAGAGTTTTGTCATAAGCTAAATTATAGTTAGAGCTTCTGGTTTGTCCCACAGCTTCTTCAACATTGTTTGGTTGTCGTCAAAAGAACGTCTCAAAGTTATTTGAGTGTGAGCAGATGCTGAGGCGCGATGCATTCACATTAAAACTAAACTGTGAATATAACAAGAGTCGCAAAAATTTAGTCAAAAAAGTTAAGATAGTTATAAATCACAGAGGTAAGAATTATAAGTGCTATTAGCATCTTTTAACTGTATCAGTAAAATTACTTAAGTGGTCATCTGTGAATTGGGTAAACAAAATTTATAACTCCTAGGCTTAATATAACCTATTGCTTACGTACTAAATTGTCTATCTAAAATCATGTCTTTGTTTCAGGATTTAACTAACGTTCCAAATCAACAATTAGCACATCCAGTTTTAGTTATTGAAGATACTAAAGGTAGACGTGTAATTAATCTTAACGAAACTATTTATTCACTTGGTCGCGATCGGGACAATTCTATAATTATCTATTCTCCTCTTGTTTCTCGCCACCATGCTATTTTATTAAAAATATATTGTCATAAAAATAATAATTATTACTTCCAAATAATTGATGGTGATTTACAAGGTAATCTTAGCACTAATGGCTTGCTGATTAATGGAAGACATTATTTATCGCACTCGCTCAAACATAAAGATTTTATTGTATTTGGGGGAAAAGCTCAAGCCAGCTATCTTATGATTAATTCAGGTTTATCAGAGGCAGAGATTTTTGCATACTGCGAAACTGACGATTTCTCTGATGGCACAACTATCGAAGCCGATCCATTTGAAACTTTAGTTACAGACAAAGATCGTGTTGAACCCTTGAGTGAGGCGGCTTTACTTAGGCTTGCTTCTTTTCCTGAACTTCTACCTAACCCTATTATTGAAATAGATACATCTGGAAAAATAACTTATCTCAATCCATCGGCAATTATACAATTTCCTGAAATTCAAGAAGCTAAATTAAAGCATCCAGCATTAGCTGGATTGCTTGATGCTGTTCACAGTGAAAATAAACAATTTTTTGTTCGGGATGTGGTTGTTGGTAGTGCCATATTTGAGCAATCTGTGTACTATATTGCGGAAAGCCGTTTGATTAGAAGTTACCTGGTTGATATTACCCAACGCAAGCAGGAAGAGGAGGAGTTACGCCAGCATCGGGAAAACTTGCAGCAACTTGTGGACGAGCGGACAGCCTCTTTAATAACTTTCAATGAACAACTACAACAGGAAATTACCTACCGTGTATGGGTAGAGGAGCAACTTCGGCGGGAGAAAGAATTTTCTGAAAGCCTAATAAATAGTAGTACTGATGGAATCTTTGCTTTCGATTGCGATTGTCGCTACACCGTCTGGAATCCCGGCATGGAAAAATTTTCTGGTCTTAGTAGGGTGGAAACAATAGGCAAATGTGCCTTCGATGTATTCCCGTTTTTTCTAGTAAGTGGCGAAGAAAATTTTTTATTGGAAGTCCTAGCGGGTAAGACTGTGATTGCCAAGGATCTGGTATATGTTACACCAGTAGGCCAGCAAGGATATTTTGAAGGTCGGTATTCGCCCCTGCTTAACGAATCAGGTGAAATTGTCGGGGGGCTTGCCATCATTCGTGACATCACTGATCGTCAACAGGCAGAGTCAGCGCTGCGGGAAAGTGAGGAACGTTACCGCCGCTTGGTAGAGCTTTCTCCCGAAACAATTGCCGTTTACAGTGAGGGAAAATTTGTCTACATCAATCCGGCAGGCATCAGACTCCTGGATGCAACTAGCCTAGAAGCAATTATTGACAAGCCGGTACTAGAGATTGTGCATCCAAAGTATCGGCAAACTTTTGAGCGGCAAATCAAGCTAGTGCATGAGGTCAGGCAATCGGTGGAACTCTCAGCTCTCCAGTTGGTGCAGCCGTCTGGAAAGGTGATTGATGTAGAGATGAACGCTAGCAGCATCATCTACCAAGGTAAGCCTGCTGTTCAGGTTGTGCTTCGAGACATTACTAAACGTCTGGAAGTAGAGCGGCTGAAGGATGAATTTATCTCGGTAATTAGCCATGAACTCCGCACCCCCCTGACCTCAATTCGCGGTTCGCTAGGGTTGCTGGCTTCGGGGCTACTGGTTACTCAACCGGAAAAAAGCCAACGCATGGTAGAAATTGCCGTCAGCAATGCAGATCGTTTGATACGCCTGATCAACGACATTCTCGATCTCGATCGCATCTCGTCGGGCACGGAAAACATGGAAAAACAGGCCTGCAATGCTGCTGACTTGATACAGCAAGCTGCCGATGAGATGCGAGGCATGGCAGAGAGTAATGCGATCAATCTCTCGGTATCTCCGGTTAACAGCCCCCTGTGGGTGGAGCGCGATCGCATTATTCAGGTGTTGACTAATCTGCTCAGCAATGCAATCAAATTTTCCTCTCCAGGAGCTAAGGTGTGGTTAACTGCCCATAAAAAAGGAGATTGGCTACTATTTGAGGTCAAAGATGAGGGTAGGGGTATCCCTGCGGATAAACTAGAGATAATTTTTGAGCGCTTCCAACAGGTTGATGCCTCTGACTCTCGCCAGAAGGGGGGAACAGGATTAGGACTAGCAATCTGCCGCCAGATTGTGCAGCAGCACGGTGGTCGCATCGGAGTCACCAGTACTCTGAATCAGGGCAGCACTTTCTACTTTACGCTGCCTTTGCTACAGAATTTATTGAGGAAAGCTAATAGAAGTCACCTTACCTAATGGGTACTTGATACCAAGTTGCATTGCAGTTGAAAATGTAATTTTCAGCAGAGGGGCAGAAGAAAACAAATTTACGCTTCTGATTGCAACTTGGTATCACTCATGAATACTAAGCTACACATCCTAGCGTAGAGACGCGAAATGAGAGCGTCAAGACAAGATCCATGTGTAGCATTTTTAAATGAAATTGGTATGAGAAATAAATTTGCCTGCCTCTCTAGGTGTCTCCCCTTCCCCGTGTCGCCACGTCAGTCTCAGAGAGCAAACTAGAGGTGGAACAGCTTACCATCTGGCATCGTTGCCCCCATCAAATTTACATCACTCAACTCAGCTGACGTTAGATTGGCATTCCTCAAATTAGCACCTCTCAAATCGGCAGCACTTAAATTAGCACCCACCAAATTAGCCTTAACTAACTGGGCATTTCTTAAATCCGCATCACTCAAGTCAGCACGACTCAAATCAGCCCCACTTAGATCAGCATCTCTGAAAATCGCCCCCATTAGTTTGGCTTTCCGCAAACTGGCACCATTCAGCAACGTATTACTCAAATCTGCGATCGCCAATTTAGCCCCATCCAACTGAGCATTCCTTAAGTCAGCATGACCTAACTGCGTATTAATTAAATTGGCATCTCGCAAATCTGCCCCCGCTAACTGAATACCCCGCAAATCGCCAGATTGAAAATTTCTCCCACCAGCGGCATATCGCTTCAGCAGTTCCCCCGCATCTGTGACGCTAATTTCTCGCTTGGGGCGACGATTAAAGGTAAATTTGAACGTATCGCCACTCTCAATTACTCGGCGAATTTCTTGATACAAAGGATACTTGCCAATACCACTCAGCTTCACCCAACCCCTTGCCCTGGTTAAGGCCACAAATAGCTGATTGCGAAGCGTGACATTACTCTCATCCTGGGCAACATTGTCACAGCCAATTACATACACCATATCCGCCTCGTTCCCTTTGGCACGGTGGATGCGAGACACAGTGATGCCGCCCTCGCACCAAAAGTTGTTGGGATCGCGGCTTTCTGGATCGGGATTCAAGACGTTGCAGGCGATCGCACTGGGAATAAAAATATCAATGCCTTGCTGCATTAAGAAACTAGCCACATGAGTTTCTAGGGCGATCGCCTCGAAGAACGAGCCTAAAACAATTACTAGAATTTCCCGACAAGGCTTTAAATTATCCTGCTTCAGGTTATGCAGAATATTTGCTGCCAAAGCTTTTAATTCTTCTTGGCGAAAAGGATAAGTTTCAAACTCTAATACTGGTTTTTCCCACAACTGGGGGATAAGATTGGGGGAGTTTTCACCCAAATGCCGCAGAGTAATTTGTTGACCGCGAGTAAAGCGGCCTGTGACTTCATAGCCGATCGCTTTCCAATCTTCAGTCCGGGTAATGCCTGAGAGCATCCCCGCAGGTCGTAGCAGCCCCATACCAATACCATGAGCCGCTGTGAGAATGGGGCTAGGAGTGCGGTAGCAGCGGTGCATAATTTCACTCTTTTTAATGCCGCCGGGATACTGTCCTGTCACCAGATGACCCAATTCATCGCCAAACAATTCACTCGCGGTTGGGATACTTAAGCTTTCTAGGCTTTGCGCTTCGTCATATGCCCAGATTAAACGCCGTTGTTCTGGATGTTGGGCGTCAACAGGTCGCAATGCTTGATAAGCTAACCAGTAGAAAGGTTGCTTATCTTGAAATTTCAGAGCCTCATCAACTATCAGGTCTTGCCCTTCATCAATCAGAATCGCATCAAATAGCTGGGGAATTACCGCTGCTTGAAGTAGATGGCTACAAACTTCTGCTAGGGATGCGTGAGGTTGCTTGCTTTCCGTGTCATAGACACTCAACCGCTGAATGCCAGCGGCTTCACAAATGGTGCTGTAGAGTCCGGGTTGATTTTTGGCACCCCAAGCGTGGAGCGATCGCACTTTTCCATTTTTCGGGTCATACTGCACCTCGCCACTACTGAACCGACGCATCCACTTATCCAGTTGAGCGATAATTTGATGGTAAAGGCTGCGGCTAAAAAACACTAAAGCAATGTCCCAATCTGGGTGCTTTAGGTGCATATGAGCGGCTTTTTGGCACAGCAGCACTGTTTTACCCGATCCCGCAATTCCCCGAATCCGCTGCGGCCCCGGAGGAATCTGTTTGCCAATGTGTTCTTGCTGTAAATCCAGCGCTGATAACTGTTCCCGCACTTGAGCGAGAACCCAGGCGCGGCTTCCCTGGCTAGGGGTTGGGGGTTGAGGTACAACTTGACTAACTCCTACATCCGGGCGAATACTGCTTCGAGGCTTACGGAAAACAGGTGCGCCACCCAGTACCGCTAGCAATAATTTCCACTGCTCGTTATTCAGATTTCCGCCTTTAATAATGGGGTTAGTTTGCTGCATCCGCTGAAAAAGTTCTCCCCAAGGCAGGCTAGACGCTGGCGCTACGAGCCTACTCTCTGTTCTTTGCAGGTGGTCTTTGAAGATGATCGGTGGACAGGTGGGCAGCTTGTCAAAGCCTTTGTGCTGCCATTGTTGCTGCGTAATCAGGGGCAGGGCGACAATGGCTCTACCAGTGACTTGACGACGCAGACAAGGTTCGCGATCGCAATATCCCAGCAAGGCAAACAGCTGATTCTCTGCTTGCTCATAAGGGCGTCCTTGATTAGTGTAGAAGTTTTGGAACTGCCACCGATGACCCGCGATCGCCACAACCTGCTCAATCGTGACAGACTTAACTTCAATGACAATTAGACCGAGTTCTAAGTCCGCAATTAGAATATCCGGCTCTTTCCGGATATTTCCGACTTGAGAAAAAATAGGATAGCGCCAATAAGCTATACACTCCCTCTCTGCAAAAGCACACTTGACAGCATCCCAAACTTTTCCTTCACCCCTCTGTCCGCTCTTACCCAGTGGTTCAGTAGTAATAAACTTACGGCTTTGATATTCTCTACCACTAGCCATTTTTAGTAATTAGTAATTAGCAATTAGCAATCCGGAGAGTGGTAGAGAGGTTCCGGCGAAACGCCAAGACTATCAGTGCATGGGGACTCGTGTCGATTGTCACTCTTCCCGACAAGGCCACTGCTATAACTCTTTTTAAACCACTCAATTGGACAGGTTTATATTTGTGTATTGCATCTTTCACAACTAGCTACGTTGCTACTCATACCTTTATGGGTAATGAGTCAATCCGGCTGGGTTAGTTGTTAGTGGATAATTGTTAGTTGTTATTCCTCACTGACCAAAAACACGCATAGGCCTCAAGCCCCCGACTTTCAGTCGTGGAAAAGAAAATAATTTGTTCAGTATTGCAAGCCTCCGGCTGACCGTCTGGGGGACAATCCAAAATCCTTGCATCCAAAATCGAATGACCACCATCAACTAACTACTAACTACTAACACCTATCTCCACTTGTGAGTGGTGTGGAGTATTCAACGCGCTTTAGTTTTTCTCTTCCTCACGACCCAGACAATAAAAGCGACAATAAGAGCAACAAACACAATTTTGGAAACCGGACCAATGTAATTTTCTATAACATCATATTTATTTCCCAGCAAATATCCGGCGTAGGTCAATAAACTTACCCACAAAAAGGTGCCCAAAGTTGAGTACAGTAAAAAAGGCACCAAATGCATACCGCTGATGCCTGCCGGAAGCGATATCAAGGTACGAATTCCCGGTACAAGACGACCAAAAAACACAGCTTTATCGCCATGCTTGTCGAACCAGTTATTTACCTTTTCAATATCTCTGCTTGATACCGAAATCCACTTGCCGTACTTGTTGGCTAACCGCTTCAAGTTCTCCTCGCCTACAAGTTTGCCCACGTAGTACCAGGGCAGTGCGCCCAGCATCGTGCCCACAACTCCCGCTAAAATTACAGGCGTGAACTCCATCTTGCCCTGCGATATGGTGAACCCTGCTAGGGGCATGATCAATTCTGAAGGGATAGGGGGAAATAAGTTTTCCAAAAACATCAGCAGCCCGATTCCCAAATAGCCCAGGGAATTCATGGTACTGGTTATCCATTCAGTCATTGCTAAGTTCCTTTAATTGGATGTTTCGCTAAACTCTATCAGGTTTCAAGCTGCTTTCTACAAAAGTAGGAGCGACTGATCAAATAATTAAACATTAAAAATTGTGGTTTTTTAATGTTTAACTCTGAACAAGTCGCCCTGAAAGCGCGATTTCCTAAAACTATCATCGGACCAGACAATGCCGTGCCTTTACCCAATGGACATTAGACCTCTTGCACGCAGTTGATAATTTTGTAAATCATCTACGTTTATCTGCGGTAGCCTACGGCAATGCGAGAGCTTACATCTGCGCCTTTTTTAAACCTTTTCGGAAGATTTTTGCAAGAAGTCTATTCAAGAAATTAGGTGCCAGCAGTCCAAGAGTTGATGTACTCAACTTGATCTGGTGTCAAGGTATCAATGCTAATCCCCATTGCCTGCAACTTCAGCCGCGCAATTTCTTTGTCAACCTCAACTGGAATAGAGTGCAAACCTGGTTCTAATTTGCCCTTATTCTTGACTAGATATTCACAAGCTAAAGCCTGGTTAGCAAAGCTCATATCCATAACTGCACTAGGATGGCCTTCAGCTGCTGCTAGGTTAATTAGACGCCCTTCGCCCAATACCACTACTGATTTACCGTTCTGGAGGCGGTATTCTTGTGTAAAGTTACGTGCCTGCCGCACTTCCGTAGCTTTGGCACCCAGTCCCTTGAGGTCAATTTCAATGTCGAAGTGACCGGAGTTGCAAACCATCGCCCCGTCTTTCATCACATCGAAGTGTTCAACACGAATTACGTGCTTGTTGCCAGTTACTGTGATGAACAAGTCACCCAAAGGCGCAGCTTCCGCCATTGGCATCACGCGGAAACCGTCCATCACTGCTTCAATTGCTTTGGTGGGGTCAATTTCGGTGACAATCACGTTGGCACCCATTCCTTTTGCCCGCATCGCGGTGCCTTTGCCGCACCAGCCGTAACCGACGACGACAACGGTTTTACCTGCTAGCAGCACGTTGGTGGCGCGGATAATGCCATCAAGTGTAGATTGCCCGGTGCCGTAACGGTTGTCAAAGAAGTGCTTGGTGTCGGCGTCGTTGACATTGACTGCGGGGAATGTCAGCACTCCGTCTTTGAACATGGCGCGGAGGCGGACTATGCCCGTTGTTGTTTCTTCCGTGGTGCCGATTAAGTCGGAAATCTGATGTTGCCGTTCCTGAATCAGAGTGGCAACAACATCACTACCATCATCAATGATAATGTTCGGGCGGTGGTCGAGGGCGATTTGGACGTGTCGGTTATAAGTTTCGTTGTCTTCGCCTTTCATCGCAAAGACTGGAATGCCATATTCGGCGACGAGGCAGGCGGCTACGTCATCTTGGGTAGAAAGTGGGTTACTGGCAATTAGCAGGGCGTCTGCACCAGCTGCTTTAAGGGCGATCGCTAGATGTGCTGTTTCGGTCGTCACATGGCAGCAAGCAACCAAGCGGATACCAGCTAGAGGCTTTTCTTCGCCAAAGCGATCGCGAATTTGCCGCAGTACGGGCATTTCCCGTCCAGCCCATTCAATCCGTTGTTTACCTTGAGGGGCTAGGGATAAATCTTTGACTTCGTGCTTCAGCTTAGGAGTAGTCGCGGTCATGAATTTTTTTTTCTATGCGCTATCTAGAACTTTGTAGCACAAGAACTGTTTATTGTCCGGACTGGGTGATTTTACCATACCACGGCTTAGGCATTTGAGGGGTCAAGGGAGACAAGATTTTATCTAGCTTTGAATGAATGCACCTGCGTATAAATCCTAAATACAGCGAATAGATTTAGCACTCATGGCGAGAGAGTGCTAAATTTTTTAATGGAAGCGCTAGGAAATCGAAGATGGCAAAAATTATTGCATTTAATGAAGAATCCCGGCGGGCACTAGAGCGGGGCGTCAATGCCCTGGCAGACGCTGTTCGCATTACCTTGGGACCCAGAGGGCGCAATGTCCTGCTAGAAAAGAAATTTGGCGCACCCCAAATAGTTAACGATGGCATCACCGTTGCTAAGGAAATTGAACTCGAAGATCCCTTAGAAAACACGGGCGCTAGATTAATTCAGGAAGTAGCGTCAAAAACGAAAGATATTGCCGGTGATGGCACTACTACAGCAACTGTCCTCGCTCAAGAAATGATTCGCGAAGGATTGAAGAACGTCGCCGCGGGTGCTAACCCAATTGCAGTACGGCGGGGGATTGATAGAACTATTGCCCACCTGGTTAAGGAAATTGAGGCAATGGCAAAGCCAGTCGAAGGCAGTGCGATCGCTCAAGTCGCTACTGTTTCCGCTGGTAACGACGAAGAAGTCGGTAAGATGATTGCCGAAGCGATGGATAAAGTTACCAAAGACGGCGTCATCACCGTTGAAGAATCCAAATCTTTGACAACGGAACTGGATGTTGTTGAGGGGATGCAGATCGACCGGGGCTATATTTCTCCCTACTTCGTCACCGATAACGAACGCATGGTAGTCGAGTATGAAGACGTTGGCATCCTCATCACCGACAAGAAAATCAACTCGATCCAAGATTTAGTTCCGGTATTGGAGAAAATCGCTCGTGCGGGTAAACCTTTACTGATTATTGCTGAAGACTTGGAAGGGGAAGCCTTAGCGACTTTGGTAGTCAATAAAGCGCGGGGCGTACTTAGTGCAGCAGCTATTAAGGCACCTGGATTTGGCGATCGCCGCAAAGCTATGCTGCAAGATATCGCTGTTCTCACTGGCGGGCAGATGATTTCCGAAGAAGTGGGCTTGAGCCTCGATGCCGTCTCCCTGGAGATGCTCGGAAGCGCCCGCAAAGTCACCATTGATAAAGAAACCACCACTATTGTTGGTGGTGAAAAGACACCAGACGTTGAAAAGCGGATTGCCCAAATTCGCAGGGAACTGGCAGAAACCGATTCCGACTACGACAAAGAAAAACTACAAGAGCGGATTGCCAAACTTGCCGGTGGTGTAGCGGTGATTAAAGTCGGTGCTGCGACGGAAACCGAACTTAAAGATCGCAAGCTGCGGATTGAAGACGCTCTCAACGCCACCAAAGCCGCAGTAGAAGAAGGAATTGTCCCTGGCGGCGGCACCACACTGATTCACCTCAAGAAAAAAATCGCAGACATTAAAAACACTCTGAACGAGGAAGAGAAAGTCGGTGCTAACATCGTTGGCAAGGCTCTAGAAGCTCCCTTGCGCCAAATAGCTGATAACGCTGGTGTCGAAGGTGCTGTCATAGTGGAGAAGGTGCGGGATAGTGATTTCAACATCGGCTACAACGCGGCTACTGGTGAATTTGAAGACTTGATTGCCGCTGGCATTATCGACCCCGCGAAGGTTGTGCGTTCAGCTTTGCAAAATGCTGGTTCAATTGCTGGTATGGTCTTAACCACCGAAGCTCTAGTCGTGGAAAAACCTGAGCAGAAACCTGCCGGTGGTGCCCCCGACATGGGTGGCATGGGTGGCATGGGTGGCATGGGCGGCATGGGCGGCATGGGTGGCATGGGCGGCATGGGCATGATGTAGTCCATCGGTTAGGTTGCTCCCGTTCTAGGTAACAGCCCTGAAAGCAGTTTGTCTCTCCAGACAGGCTGCTTTTTTGTTGCGATCGCGAAGCGTGTTGCTCTGCAACGTATCGCCCTTGGCGTGTGCGTAGCACGTATCGCGTTGGCGTAGCCTGTCCGTAGGACGCAAGCGTGTTCCGAAGGAATGTAAGCAACGTATCGCCTGAACTCAGGCAATCTTGATACTGTACGGCGGCTAGAACGCCTCCCCTGTCGCGATTGATTGTGTGGGGAGGACGGGTACAATAGACCTCCTGCATGAATCAAAAAATTATCCTCACCTTAATCGTGAGATCCTCCAATTATCTGCGTTACTCTATGTCCATCTGCATACCCTACAGAAAGCTGCTAAGGCGGCTACATCTGCGGTAAAAAAGCTCAAAAGTCCTATTCATGCAGAAGTCTAATCAGTATGCTTGTTCTACAGGCTGCCTTTGAAAGTTCAAAATCCGGGAGATGAAATTCGTGCCCTACCCGTCGATATCTGTAAAAATCCACAAGATGAATTTATGGCACAACTAAACAATTGCTTCAAGATCACGGAGACTCGCGATCGCGCTGTTTCCGCAAACTGCCAGTAGCCTAAGCAATTATTATTGCTCTTACTTAGCTAGTTTCCTTCCATAGATGATGAACATAAGGTAGAAGTGCATGACACAAAGACTTTCCCCCCCTACTAAACTCGTAATTGCACCCGATGAAGAAGATTCTTACTTTGAATACTTCTATGACGAACCTGGAAGTGAGCCAGGAACCCTCAGCCTGAAGGCAAATGCCCTACCACCGCCAATTGTATTAATCGACTACAACGAGGCTGAAGCCCACCGTGTCAAACTGGCGGCACCAGAAGCATCAGCTCCGTATTTAGATACAGAGTCAGTTTCTTGGGTTGATGTATTGGGCTTAGGCAATGAAGAAACTTGGCGACAGCTAGCAAAGGTGTTTAATTTGCATCCGCTTGTCCTTGAAGATATCGTCAACGTTCCGCAGCGTCCTAAAGTGGAGGACTACGAAGACCATTTAGTGATTATTACCCATATGGTGATGCTAAGACCAAGGGGAGGTGGCTTCTACAGCGAACAAGTCAGTTTCATTCTCGGGAAACATTACTTGCTGACAGTTCAGGAAGAACCAGAGCGGGATTGCTTTGCACCCGTGCGCGATCGCATCCGGGCTGGCAAAGGCACGATCCGCACAAAAGGAGCGGATTATTTAGCCTACACGCTGTTGGATGCGATTATCGATGGATTTTTCCCTGTGTTGGAAGCATACGGAGAAAAAATTGAGGAATTAGAAGATGAAGTTGTCAGCAAGCCAACGCGCCAAACCCTAAAAAAAATCTATCAAGTTAAACGGGAATTGCTGGCACTGCGCCGCGCTATATGGCCCCAGCGTGACGCGATCAATATCCTCATCCGAGATGGCAGTAATTTGATCGGTGAAGATGTGCGAGTTTACCTGCGCGATTGTTACGACCACGCAGTTCAAGTGATGGATATGGTGGAAACTTATCGAGAATTAACCAGCGGTTTGATGGATGTCTATCTATCTGCGGTCGGTAACAAGATGAATGAAATTATGAAGCTCTTGACCGTGATTTCTTCGATTTTCATTCCCCTGACTTTTATTGCTGGTGTCTATGGGATGAACTTCAATACAGACAAACCGGGAAATATGCCAGAACTGAACTTACCTTTTGCGTATCCAGTGTGTTGGGCGGTGATGATTGCGATCGCAGCGGGTATGGTTTACCTTTTCTGGCGACGGGGTTGGTTTGAGAACTTTTCTACAATCACAAAAGATTGAAACTTCGACATCACCAGCGGCGGCAGTAAATTAGCACTAGCTATGAATGACCGGAATTTACTGATTTTGACGGTTTATATCATCTGTGTTGTTTACGTCTTTTACCGGATTATTAAGTCTATAGACAACCAACTAGAGATTGGGCTGGATCGAGAATCTCTAAATATACAACTCGATGCCCAAGGCCTCAAAGACCTAATGACCATTGAATTTAAACTGCAAGAGCAGTACGAACCCGAGCAGCTGCGCGAACTGCCAATTGCCATTGAGAATAAATCCCCGGCGTCTTCCATTTCTGTGGATTGGGATCAAAGCTCTTTGACAGACTTCGACGGGCGATCGCGGCGAGTAATTCGGTTGATACCCGCTATGAGGCTCGATCTCTTCCAATCGCAAGTGCTTAGCGTCATTCCCCCTACTCAAACACTTCAAGAGCGACTCACAGCTGAAGACGTTCTCAAGCCCAATTCAGATGGAGCTTTAGAAATCACATCTCCCTTATTTAATCAGGGTAAGCTCAAAAAAGCTTCTGAAAGGCGCGATCACTTCTCCCTGAGACTGATCCTACAAGTTTATAACCCCGGTGCTGCTGCTGTAGGTAGACGTCCCTACGCCCTTTCTTGTGAGTTCATGGTTAACAAATTGCCTTGGACAGATGCCCTCGATTGGAAGCCAAAACAGTTTACGAAGCCAAAATGAAGCTGGTTCATAAACAATGCTGCCCTTTGCTAGATAAACTGGATCAGGGAGAGAGTAGGCGCAGGTGGTTGCGGACTCGCTTTTAAAGTGGGTCTGAGGAAAGTCCGGTCTCCCGAAAGACCAAACCTGCTGGGTAACGCCCAGTGCGAGCGATCGTGAGGATAGTGCCACAGAAACATACCGCCGCTTAATAGTTATAAGTGCTAAGTTTTGAGTTAATTCAAAACTCAAAACTCAAAACTCAAAACTATTGCGGTAAGGGTGCAAAGGTGCGGTAAGAGCGCACCAGCAGCATCGAGAGGTGCTGGCTCGGTAAACCCCGGTTGGGAGTAAGGAAGGAACTACGGTTGGTCTTTTACCAGTTCCGTAAAAAACCCGCTAGAGGCGTCTGGTAACAGGCGTCCCAGATAGATAACCGCCGCTTTGGTTGTAACTCAACTAAGGTAACAGAACCCGGCTTATGACCGACTCTCTCCCTCAACTTTGACAATATTTTCATGAGCTTTCAAGATCCGCGCCGTCAGAAGCAACTAGAGAAATTAATTCAAAAGCTGGGGCTTCCTGAGCAAGCATCAGTAAAGTGGCCTCTGTTGGACTTGGCGCTGACTCACGCGACGATATCACCCACCGCCAACTATGAGCAGCTGGAGTTCATTGGCGACTCTGTTGTGCGGTTGGCGGCTTCTGAGTTTTTATGGGAAACTTATCCCGATTGGTCTGTTGGTGATTTTTCTGCAATTAGGAAGGTATTGGTAAGCGATCGCACTCTTGCCCAGTTAGCTAATATTTATGGGTTGGAACGCTACCTGCTCGTTTCTGGTAGTGCCGCAGGTGACACCGCTGGACAAACATCGCGGCTGGCAGATGCTTTTGAAGCCGTCTTGGGAGCACTCTACCTTAGCACCCACACTCTAGAATTAGTGCGTCCCTGGCTAGATCCGCACTTCCAGCAGCTATCAACCGAAATTCGCCAAGATCCAGCCCGTCTTAACTATAAAGATGCTCTCCAAGAATGGACTCAAGCTCATTACAAAGTTTTACCGGAGTATCGCGTTCAAGAAACCAGCCAAATTCACGGCGACGCCCACCGCTTTACGGCTGAAGTCTGGCTACAGGGGCAGCGATGGAGTCAGGGAACAGGACATTCAAAAAAGGCAGCTGAACAAGCAGCTGCTAAGGATGCTTTTCTGTTAGCAATCAAGACCCAGCAGTCAAGTCTTTAGCATAGCTAATTAACCTGACACGATCAGGACTTACGCACCAAAAGCCTGAAACCTCGATCCCCCCTAGGGCGTGTTTTCAAACTTCCCCACCAGATTCAGATCCCCCCCAGCCAGGGTTAAAAAGGGGGGAGAATTAAGTCAAAGTCCCCCTTTTTAACTCTGATTTAGGGGGATCGCTGCATAAGTTCTGATGATATTAAACAATATTTAAAGGTCAGTTAATAGGAAAACGAGAAAGCTTTTTAACTTCCTTATGAACGCTCATCCCAATCTGGAGAGCTTCGTTGAGCAGTTGTCCATACTCCTGAGCCTGATTGTTTACCTCCATGGTTCTCAAAGTTACCAGGTTATTTTCAATATTGGCAAGTAAATCGTAGCGACGAGCTAATAAATTCCGGCTTTCTCGCAAAATCTTTTCACTCATTAATCCACAAACTAGGCTATCTCTTGTTACTCTTAACGCCTCTAAAACATCATTTCGATTAATTAAATCTACCTGCGAGTTGCCAACGGCTTTTAGCCTGTCAAGAATATCAATTGCCTGAATAACTTCATTGTATCTATCAATTTCATCTAGGAGATGCATCAATATTCTCAGGCGCTTGTTTCTGAGCCACATATATAAGTTCCAGATAACAATCACTATCAGTGTTATTCCTAAGTTGATTTGCAAGAACTGCAAAATTCTAGGTATATCATTAATTCCAGTCGCGGAATTGCGGGTTGCAGATAAACCAATTGGCAAGGTAAAAACAAAGACTAAAACAGAGACTATTATTTCCGTCAGGCAGAAAGAAAGCAATTTTTTAGGATTCTTAAAAATTGCAGTTCTATAAACACCTCCTAATACACCGCCAATGAATACTTCATTAACTTCAAACCCGGTGATAGTTTCTAGTTCTTTTTCTGTAATTATTAATTCTTTTAGCTCTGATTTCATACCAAATCCGCTCCTCTAACCCCCTTTTGATCTCTAATCGTAGAGACGTTCCGCCGGAACGTCTCTACAAAATTGCTTTTGAATTATTAAGTTTTAATTCAGAACTCAGAACTAAAAACTTTTAAAAAGCTTTCAAAACAGTAAACTTACAAGTGCATTCCAAACTGCTGAAAAAAAGCTGCCTTCTCTGGGACGGAATAACTCAAATTCTCCAGGGGTGCCGAAAAATGGTCTGAGCGTCCAACCAAGCTGGCTGCCAACAAAGCCATATAGCACTAACCAAAACCGTAGAATATTGGTGCGTACTTTAACCCCTTGTACTGTATCATTGTCGGCAATAGGCTTCATAACTTGGTAGAGGAAAGAAACACCGAGAATGCCTGTGAGAGCAAATATAGCTACATTTAGTAGGAGAAAAAAATGATAGTCATTAACAGTAATTAAAAAGAACAAACTCACGGGAGCAAAGCCACAGAGAAGCAAAGAAATAACAGAAACCGCCGTGAGCAAAAATGTCAAGTGCTGACCAATACTTTCTTTTGCTCCAAAAAGGACATTAAAAATATACAGAGTAGGTAGACAAACCAGTAAAGTAATTAGGTATAAAGCTGGAAGTTTTATTGCTGAGGATAGCATTTGTATTGGGCTATGAAATGCGCCAATAATTGCCCCATAGATAGCAAAGAAACAAAAGCTAGAAATTAGTAGAGCCGAAATTTTGCTTTTAAGTTTCACGCCTTGATGAATTTCTTCTAAAAATTCTTGCCGATCGCGTAATAGAGAAATTACCGTGGAAAAATAGTTCATTATAATTTTCCTTGAGCAAAAACAAAAAAGTCTCAAGCCTCTGGCTTGGATGCCGTGGGGACAATCCCAAATCGAATCACGGATAAAGTGCCTTCGCCGCCTGACTGGGATAGAAGTAGAGGGGGTTTTATAGGATACACTTCCCCTTTAAGCAATTACGGAAGTTTTTATAAAGAAAAAATTAATACGCATGAATGCAAAAACTAATATACGTTTTTATAACTCTATAGGAAGTAAAATAATGTTCTTGAGAAAATGGGGATTAAACGCCAGCCAATTTCCGTTTAATGTGAAAAATAAACATTAGGTATATTTGAGTAAAGCGATAGGCGGCAATGACTACAAACCAGACCTGGACTCGACCACAGACGACAGTAGTTTTAGCAATGAGCGCAGATGGCAAGATTTCGGATGTGGCGCGATCGCCAGCCAATTTCGGTTCCGCTAACGATAAAGCACACCTAGAAAACCAGGTTGCTCAAGCTGATGGCATTCTCTTTGGTGCTGGTACGTTACGATCTGGCGGTACAGCGATGAGAGTTGTCAATCCTGAACTATTAAAACAACGAGAATCTCTAGGAAAGCCAGCACAGCCAGTGCAGATCGTTTGCTCTCGCACCAGCAAAATTGACCCGCAGTTAGGCTTTTTTCGTCAACCGATACCCCGCTGGCTGCTAACTACCAGCGCTGGGGCCCAAGACTGGGAAGGACGCCCAGAATTTGAGCGAATTCTAGTAACTGAGACATCGGCGGGAGAAATAAACTGGAATGAAGCCTTCCAACAAATGGCACAGCTGGGTTTGAAACAGCTGAGTATTTTAGGCGGCGGCGAACTTGTGGCATCGCTGCTGGAGGCAGATTTGATTGATGAATTCTGGCTGACGGTTTGCCCTTTAATTTTAGGCGGCGCGACTGCACCCACTCCAGTTGAGGGCGCAGGCTTTTTATCTGACCAGGGAAAACGTTTAGAACTGTTAAGCGCCCAGACTATGGAGCAAGAAGTCTTTCTTCACTATCGCCTGCAACGATAAGAAAAAATTAGGGTTATACCAAATCCACTGCTATAAATCGTTTTTGATTTCTAGTCGTAGAGACGTTCCGCCGGAACGTCTCTAAAAAATTACGTGGCTTGTTCAAAAACGGAGGTGTAGCAGTTGCCTTGTCGGATGTTTGACAATCGACACGAGGTCCCATGCACCCAGAACGGCTGCTATAACTGAATAATTGCTAAAAGCTAATTGCTAAAAGCTAACTGCTAAAAGCTAACTGCTAATTGCTATATTAAACCCGGATTTGGTATTACATCTCATAAAAAAAGTAGCTCTGCTTTGTGCAGAACCACTCTTTGTTGAGGGAAACGATACGGAAAATTAGCGCACTGTACCTTCCAAAGAAGTCATATCAATGGGCTTAATCAGGTACAAGCGTAGCAACTGCCAAGCACTGGAAACGTAGAAGGGCAGCTTCTGGAAAAATTGCAGGAATTTGGGAGTTTTGGAGTTGGCGATCGCACTTAATTTTTCATTATTCTGAATGCAAACCTCCAGCCGTCGGTAGAACTCTGGATTGTCTACATCTAGAATCACAGGGAACACTCGCCCTGCTGTTTCATTCGTCTGCTTAATCACGTGAATATCATACTCACGTGCATCCAGACCTAGCACTGCATAGAAGGCAGCCCGTTGAATGTCGTTGAGATACATCGTTGCAAACACCGATAGCAAGAAGAAGCGGCACCACAACTTCGCCTTCCAATCATTCAAAATCTGGGGCTGAGACTTCATCATGGCATCGAAGAAATCGCCGTGGCGGTTTTCATCCTGACACCAGTTTTCAAAGAACCGGAAGATGGGATAAACCCGGTTTTCTGGATGGGCTTCTAGGTGGCGATAGATGGTGATGTACCGCCAGTAGCCAATTTTCTCAGATAGGTAGGTAGCGTAGAAGATGAACTTCGGTTTGAAGAAGGTGTACTTGTTATTTTTGGTGAGAAATCCCAAATCCAGTGACAGATCAAAGTCTGACATCGCCTTGTTGAGGAAACCAGCGTGACGAGCCTCATCCCGCGACATCAGGTTAAAGCACTCTGCCAAGACCGGGTTTTTGTCCTTCAAACGACGACCTAGTTCTTTGTACAGCAGGAAGCCAGAAAATTCCGCTGTGCAGGAGCGCTCCAGGAACTCAATAAACAACTGGCGAGTTTCCCCGTCAATGTGATCCCAGGATTGTTCAAACTCGGCGTCCCGCACAAAGTGGTGGCGATTGTAATCAGTGCGGAATTCTTCTAAAATCGCTCTCAGCTCATCCTCGTTAGGCGCGAGGTCCATCTTCGCCACTTCCTCGAAGTCTGTGGTGTAGAACCGAGGCGTCAGGATATTTTGCTTTGCCGGGACTTTAACTCCGGGTCTTAATTCTTCAAAGCTGGGTTTCTTCAGGGAATCTACCATAGGTGCTTTTGCCCTCTTGCTATGATTTTTTGCCTCCCGTGTTGCGCTTTACGGGCTGCGTTCCAGTCTAACAAGGACTAGACGGGTGAAAGTTACTCATTGTGTTAAGAGTTGCTACAGGGTGTCAACTTTTTTAAGCTCATTCCCTGGCTCAAGCCATATCCTAACCCAATTGATTTCCAGTTTTTAGCTTTTAGCTCATGGAGAACAGTTTCATGTTCACTCTGATTAAGATCAGAGTGTCGCGCTTCTTCCGTGGGAAGCGACCACACAGTTTCCACGCTCCCGGAGTTCTTAAATGAATGATGTCGGCACTGGCTATCTACTTTGGCTCGGCTGTTTGTTCCAATTGCATGGGCTGCACCGTTTCTACAACAAAAAGTACGGTACAGGGCTTTTGTGGCTGTGTACTTTTGGTTTATTTGGTGTTGGGCAGTTCCTAGATTTGTTTTTGATGCGAAGCTTGGTGGATGAGCACAACATCAAGACGAGGGCCAGTTTGGGTTTATCGCCTCATGGCGTGCCCCTAGCTCAACCGGCGATCGCACTCACCGCCACTCTACCTAAAGCGCCAACTCGCGGTCAGTTAATGGTCAAACTCCTCAAAGCCGCAGCTGCCAGAGGTGGTAAAATTTCTGTCACTCAAGCCGTCTTAGATACAGGAGCCAGCTTTACTGAGGTGGAAACTACTTTTAAAGAAATGCTCAAAAGTGGCTACGTTTGTGTAGACAACCACCCACTTACAGGCGTTGTCATTTACGATTTTATCGAACTTTCATCTACCCCAGTTGATCCAAGAGATACAGGCGGGGCTTGAAGAGATCTTATAGCTACAATTGGGGTCTCAAATAGAGGTTTTTGATGAAAGTAGTTTTTTTTGGCACCCCTGAGTTTGCCGTGCCCACCCTAGAACAATTAATAATTCATCCGGACTTTGAAGTTCTAGGCGTCGTCACCCAGCCGGATAGACGTCGAGGTCGCGGCAATTCAGTAACGCCCTCACCAGTGAAAGCGGTAGCCTTAACTCACCAACTACCAGTCTGGCAACCGCAGCGCATCAAAAAAGATGCGGAAACGCTAACTGGACTGCGGCAGATACAGGCAGATGTATTTGTGGTTGTGGCTTATGGGCAAATTCTTTCTCAAGAAATTCTGGATATGCCCCAGTTGGGCTGCATCAACGTTCATGGCTCGATTCTGCCTAAGTATCGGGGTGCGGCTCCCATCCAATGGTGTATATATAATGGCGGCACAGAAACAGGTATCACCACAATGCTGATGGACGCGGGTATGGATACTGGTGCCATGCTTCTGAAAGCTTATACACCGATTAACCTACTAGATAACGCTCATCAGGTAGCAGAAACTCTGGCTGGTTTGGGAGCGGACTTGTTAGTAGAAACCCTCCTGAAACTGGGGCGAAGAGAAATTGAACCCATCCCCCAAGATTCCTCCCAAGCAACTTATGCGCCCCTAATTCAAAAGCAGGATTATTCTCTCAATTGGTCGCGACCCGCCATAGAATTGCACAACCAAGTCAGAGGATTTTTCCCCGGTTGTGTGGCGACATTTCGAGATCAGCCGCTGAAAATCTGTGCTACTGTCCCTCTCGGAGAGGCTTACTTCCCTGATCTACCATCCACATTGAGCATCTTGGAGCAAGATTGGCCTTCTTTGTCTTCGCTTTCAGGACGCCCCGGAGAAGTGGTGAGCATTACAAAGGGAATCGGCCCGATCGTTCAAACTGGCGAGGGACTATTACTATTGCAGGAAGTGCAGATGTCTGGCAAACGCCCCCAAGCTGGGTGGGATTTTGCTAATGGGATGCGCCTATCTGTGGGAGAGATTTTAGAGAATGGTCACTAAAGGTCAGATTGAGGTTCGTAGAATCGACAGCGATCGCACGGGCCCCCTGGATTAACCGCACAGCGAATCAGCTCGGAACGAGCATTGAAGCGGCAGCTGGTGTCTCCTAGTACCCAGCGTCCCTCTATAAGACTTTGCTCTGTAGGGCGTGGGGCAGACTGCACGTATAAGGCAATTTTCTGCAAGCGATAGCGACCTGACCTAAGTTGATAACGGTGGCGACGCTCTAAAACAGCGTAGCTTTTGCCTTTGAGATCGAGATAGTTACCGGGCTGCGGTGTCCAATCGAGCTGAACATTACCGAGGGATTGACGTGGGTGCGTCAGAATCACCTCAGTGGGTAAAGAGTCTGGTTCCATAACTCACAAGAGATGTAATGTGAACTACCTCTGGATGGTATCGCACAGGTTACTGAAAACTTGCCTAGCTTAGATGAGATTTCAGGATTTGGCTCAGTCTAGCAGATACTCGCTTGGCACCTGTTCATACAAACAAACTTTGGCTCTTAAGTGGCTGAAGTCTTTTCCTAGAGTCCGTAGGGACAAGCGATAATAGGGCTTAAAGCCAGTCAGTGAGGGCAGGAGGAGTATGGAATTATCCGCTATCGGCATCAGTGTAGGGAAGGCGGTGATTCCAGGAGTTGCAAAAGCCCTGGTTGCTAAAATTAACAGCGAGTTAAATCCTACAGATTTAGAGAAAGCCCTGAAAGCTGGCATTACCGCTGCTGATAACTGGGACACCACCCAAGCTTTAAATAAACAACTGTTTTATCATTGTGCGGACAAGGAGGCTAGAGATATTCTGGAGCGGGTTTTCAAATATTCTGGTGTTCAGGAAGAATTACAAAAACCCCTAAAACATCAAGGAAGTCCAGATCTCCCTTTTTTAATTACAGCGTTTAGGCAGGTCGCCTCAGAAGCTCAAGAATTTAAATTCCCTGAAGATAGTATTGAGTCTTGGTTGAAAAAATTTGTAGATACTTATTTTGAGAAAACTAGCGCTTATTTAAAATTTCAGCTTGCTAAAAAGGATTATCTAGAGCGACTTGCTGACTGGTTTGATGATGTCAAGTTTGCGGGAATTGCGGTTGAAGGGCAAGAGGTTGATAAGTCCGCGAAGCTGGCACAAATTTTTGTCATGCCTGATGTGGTGGAGGAGGTACAGGCTAGGGATGCGCTTGTATCCTTGGCTCAAGATTTAAATATAGAAGGCACAGTTAGCAAACGTCAGGCAGAATTGCTGCGAGAGCAAAGCCAGAGACTGCGACTGGAAGAACGAGCAGGCAGGAAATTTTTCGCACAGCATCTGCTGAGTGAAAACAAGTTTCATAAATTTGTACTGTTAGGCAGTCCAGGTTCTGGCAAGACAACTTTGATGAGTTATTTTGCTGTCATGCTGGCTCAGAATCAGCCACAAAATCTGGGTTTAGCATCTGACATAGAATGTCTGCCGATTTTGATTCGGATTCGAGATTTATCCAGACATGAGAACATTAGCATTCTGGAATATGTGCAACAGTTCGCTCACAACAATCTTTCTGTCAGGCCGCTGCCAACTGGATTTTTTGAGTATTGGCTAGAAGATGGAAGGGCGTTAATTTTGCTGGATGGTTTAGATGAGGTTGCTAACTCAGCAAAGCGGTATGATATTGTTAAGCGAATTGAAAATTTTCTAGGTCAATATTCTACAAATCGGGCGATTATTACCTCTCGTCCAGCTGGGTACAAACGCGACTTTTTCCGCACAGAAGAGTTTCCGCACTATACGCTTCAGCTATTTGATGATACAAAGATTGAGCTATTTGTCAAGCATTGGTATGAAAGCCGCTTTAAAGATGCAGAGGAAGCGCAACGACGCGGAGAAAGCTTGAAGAAAGCTTTGGCGGAACAAGACCGGATCAAAATGTTGGCGAAAAACCCGCTGCTGCTGACGATTATTGCTCTGATTCATCGCTACGAAGCGCATCTGCCCAGACAGCGGCACAAACTCTATGACCGGGCTGTTAAGACGCTATTAACTGCTTGGGATGCTGGTAAGGATCTCAACGAGCATTTGCCGCTGGAATATCTGAAGCGGGATGATATTGAACGGTTAATGCAACAGTTGGCTTATTGGATTCATACGCAGGGAGAGACGGGCGATAAAGAGGGCGGCACTTTAATTGATAAAAATGAGCTAATTACGCAGTTAAGCAAGTATATTGCTGAACAAAAACGGATTGAGCAATATCAAGCGAAAGCAGAAGCAAAGCGATTTGTTGGGCATATTAGCGATCGCGCTGGTTTATTAAATGAACAAGGGCAGGACTGCTACGCCTTTGTACATAAGACGTTTCAGGAATACCTGGCAGCTGAAGACATTCGCTATCGGCAGGAAGATGAAGACTTTCAGGTAGTGCTGGAGCATATCCAAAATTATCTCCATAACGACCACTGGCGTGAGGTTTTGCTGCTGCTAATTGCCCAGCAGAAACCCAAAAAAGCTACGAAAGTCCTTGAGGAAATCCTGCGGCAACCTGCCCCTTACGAAGCTTGGCTGCACGGTAACCTTTTGTTTGCGGGCAAGTGTTTAGCAGAAGATCTGGAAATTTCAGATGGCAGCCTTGTTACAGATATTTTGTGTAAATTGGTGGCGCTGGAAGTTAGTAATTCTCGTCAGGTAGGTAAAAAAATAGGCTCTCAGGTATTTAAAACATTTTGCTGTTTGTATGAAACAAAGTTTGAAAATCAAGCACTGCAATTATTGAAAGACTCAGTGGAACCCATGAATCGGGTACGCTGGCAACGGTATCGAGCAGCGCTGGGGCAAAAAGACGAGGCGAACACCAACCTGTTGGCGCTGCTCAAAGATGAGAACTCTGAGGTGCGTTCCAGTGCTGCCTCGGCGTTGGTCGAGTTAGGCAACAACTCAGAGACGCTACTGCAAGCACTCCTGGAACTGCTCAAAGATAAGGACTCTCAGGTGCGTTCCAGTGCTGCCTCGGCGTTGGTCGAGTTAG
>JAESFH010000113.1_pt1 | contig 71170 bp, 52 predicted proteins | sample 9269381 | NCBI WGS metagenome assembly JAESFH01 (sample SAMN14504062, study PRJNA617094) | algae metagenome | isolation source: Aphanothece sp. CMT-3BRIN-NPC111 and co-occurring heterotrophs from well... | place: USA: Clark Mountains Wilderness, California | collected 2010-04-18
CAGACACAGAGATCGCTAGAACGTTTGCGGCCAGCGTTGGAAAGACGCCACCGTGTTTGCAGAGCTTGAAGCGGCTCGGACGAAGAACTAAGATCGTCGCCCCATGAAAAGTTTGGCCGCGCTTCCTTTGCCTAAACTTGACGCTGTTCTCTTTTGCTCAAAAAAGGTGCCACTCTCAGTCGTCACCGTGGTTGCGCTGGTGGCGGCACTCGGCAGCGCCCTAGCTCAATCGACGTATGAGCCGTACGAGATCAGGACGATAGCGGGAGTCGCCGGCCTTGCAGGATCTTATAATGGGACGGGCGCACCGCCGCGGCTGTTTTACTATCCCGCCGGTACTGCAGCCGACACAAGCGGCAACCTTTACGTCGCCGACCCGAATAGTCACACCATTAAGAGAATCACTCCGGCTGCGCAGGTGATCACCCTCGCGGGTTTGCAGTTTAACGCAGGTAGCGCCAACGGAACTGGAAGCATAGCGCGGTTCAAGAGCCCCTTCGGCATCGCCGTCGATAGTGCGGGAGTGGTCTATGTCGCGGACACCTACAATCACATGATCCGCAAGATCACCCCGGAAGGAGCGGTGAGCACGTTAGCTGGTTCGCCCGGCCAGAGTGGAAGTGCCGACGGAGCTGGCAGCGCGGCCCGGTTCAATAATCCGTTTGCGGTGGCAGTGGATGGCGCGGGCAATCTCTACGTTGCCGACTCCGAGAACCACACCATCCGTAAGATCACGTCTGCCGGCGAGGTAACTACACTGGCTGGCTCACCCGGATTGGTAGGCAGTGCGAACGGCACTGGCAGCGTGGCGCGATTCTATCGCCCCCAAGGGATTGCGACGGATGCGCACGGCAATATCTACGTTGCGAACACGGGTCACAGCACGATTCGCAAGATCACTCCTACGGGAACAGTGACTTTGTTGGCTGGCATCGCGGGTTGGTGCGCCGGCGACGACGGAATCGGCGACAGCGCCTCCTTTTGCGCGCCGACCGGATTGGTGGTCGACAGCGGAGGGAACATCTACGTCGCGGATCGGGACAACTACACAATTCGCAAAATTGCCCCTGGCGCGGTGGTTAGCACGGTAGCCGGTCTGGCGCGCTACAATGGCAGCAACAACGGCGTAGGAAACATGGCGCGATTCGATAACCCATGGGGAGTGGCAGCTGACATGATGGGCACCCTCTATGTTACCGATGCAAACAACCACACAGTCCGCAAGATCACTCCTGCGGCCGTGGTTAGCACGTTCGCAGGATCGGCCGGTTTTTTTGATCATCCAACTGGAGTGGCCGAGGACAGCCTCGGCAAGGTTTATGTCGGAGACACTTTTAACCGTACGATCCGCAAAATCACTCCTCAGGGCGTTGTCAGTCTGTGGGCTGGCGCCGTGCGACAGGGCGGGAGTAATGACGGCACCGGAACGGAGGCGCGATTTGCCAGCCCCACCAGCTTGGCGAGCGATGCAGCGGATAACCTTTACGTCGCGGACGAATACAACCACACGATTCGGAAGATCACCTCAGCCGGGCTCGTAAGCACGCTGGCTGGTCTCGCGGGCGCCAGTGGCAGCAATGACGGAACAGGAAGCAGTGCGCGCTTTAATCGTCCCGCTGGCGTGGCGGTGGACTCGGCAGGCAATGTCTATGTGGCAGATCGGTTTAACCACACGATTCGCAAGATCACGTCGACGGGAATCGTAACGACCCTTGCCGGGCTGGCTGGCACGATCGGTAGCGCAGACGGCACCGGAAGTGCCGCCCGGTTTTTCTACCCGAGCGGTGTCGCTGTGGACGGAGCGGGAAACGTTTATGTGGCTGACCGGCAGAACTTGACAGTTCGGAAGATCACCGCCGACGGCGCCGTCACCACGTGGGCCGGCATGGCAGGGATGAGCGGGAGGAGCGATGGCACGGGACCCGCGGCCCGTTTTAGCACGCCCACTGGAGTGGCAGTGGATAGCGCCGGTAATGTTTTCGTCACAGACCAGTTTAGTTACACGTTACGCAGAATTTCGCCGGCGAGGGTCGTCACCACACTTGCGGGCTCATCCACGTCTGGTAATGCCGACGGCCGCGGCAGCGCAGCGCAATTCGTCGCTCCTAACGGCGTGGCCGTAACCCGGAGTGGCGATCTTCTTATCGCTGATGAGAACAGCAACACCATTCGCCGTGGTCTGCCTTACACCGCGAGCTCGCGAAAACTCCATGCCGGCACGCCGTTTGACATCGATCTGCCTCTAACTGGTCCCGCCCTTGGGGTCGAATGCCGCAGCGGCGGCGGAGGGACCGGTGACTTTCAGGTAGTGCTCACGTGCTACCGGCCGGTCACATTTGCTAATGCCAGCGTTACATCGGGCTCCGGTACGGTAGCGGCCACAAGCGGCAGTGGCACCGCGAACGTCACGTTAAGTGTTACAGGAGCCAGCAACGCGCAGACGACCACGATCACGCTTTCTGCCGTGAATGACGGGACCAGCACGCGCGATCTCGTGATTCCGCTACGCGTGCTCCTCGGCGACACGAACGGCAATGGCTCGGTCACTGCCTCGGACATAGCCCAGGTCAAAGCGGCTTCAGGTCAGGCGGTCACGCCGGCGAATTTCCGCGCAGACGTAAACGCGAACGGCAGCGTCAACGCCACGGATGTTTCGCTGGTGAAGTCGCTCGCCGGAAGTAGCCTGCCCTAAGTTTAACCAGCGCAGCGGACACCGCGGTTTTCGAGCTACGGCAAGACCGCGCCGGATTGTGACTTCGCGAATGAAATATCGCTCGCGCTCACGTTCCCATCGGAATTCAGGTCCATCCGGAATCTGTCTGCCGTCGCAGCGTTACCGGACGCCGCCTTCACTTGGGCAAGGTCGCTGGAATTAACCACGCCATTAGCGTTGGTGTCCCCGAACAAAACGCCCATCGTCGCAACGGCGGAACCTTGGTTACCCGCCGTGTCAACGACACCGGACAGTGTGACCGCTAGTGTTTGCTGGTTGCTCACGCCGGTCAGGTTGACGACTAGCTGACGCGGATTGGCGCCCATCGCTGCACTGCCGACAGTTCCCGTTCCACCAGAGACGCTGGCGCCGCCGAAACTCTGCAGGTCATTGAGGAAATCGAACACGAGCCGGTAATTGCCCGCGCCGAGTGGACCACTCGTGCGGCATTCGATGCCAGGTTGGCCGAACAACGGAAGGTCGATCCCGAAATCGCCCGCGCTGCCGTGCGTTCTCTTAGACGCGACGCGCGCCAGAGGCGGCGAGGTCGGCGAGAATATCTGGATTAACGTCTGCCGAACCGGGGTTATAGGGTAATAGAGGTCCGGGTAATAATCCCCGACCGTCCAGCACCGCTGCGGAGATGTGCATTCGATCGCTCCCAGTCCTTCGCTGTACGAGCCGTTTGAGTTGCCGATGGGAGGCAAGTTCACCGTCGCCCATGAGTTCCCGTCCCAGCGCTGCACGAATCGAGACGGGAGCCCGCTGTCAATCACCTTCGCGGTGCCGACAGCCCAGCATTCAGAGGCTGAAGTGCATTCGACATCACGCAGAGAGTGGCTGGCAGATGTGCCGCTGTTTGAAGGAACGATCGCCCATGAAGACCCGTTCCAGCGCTGGATCATCGCTCGTGGCCATCCGCTCTGGTAGAATTCGCCAACAGCCCAGCACTCGGTCGCGGACGAACAGGTGACCGCGCTGAGTGAGTTGCGCTGCGATGCGTTCGGAGCGGTGACACTCTGCCACGAATTGCCGTCCCAGTGATAGATCAAGGTCTGCATGACGTCGCCCGGCGCCTCGCGGTGACCAACAGCCCAGCAGTCGGAGGAAGACGTACAGCTGACACTGGAAAGCTGGCTGGCTTCGGTCCCGAACGGCGGAGCATGGACACGCGTCCATGATGTGCCGTCCCAGCGCAGAGTGAGCGCCTGGGAACGATTCGACTCATAGACCGATCCTACGGCCCAGCAGTTCGAAGCCGATGTGCACGTGATGTCGTAGAGACGGTCAACTATGCCGTAAGAGTCGGAAACAATTGTCCAAGCGCTCCCGTTCCAACGCTCGATCAGAATTCCCCAGGCCTCGGGGTAGTAGTGGTAGTAGGTGCCGATCGCCCAACAATCGACCGCTGACGCGCATGCCACGTCGGTCAGTTGATAGGTCGAGACCGGCACCGGGTTCGGTGTTTCGATTCTCTCCCAAGAAGAGCCGTCCCAGTGCTGAATTACGCGGAAACCATCGTTCACGCCAACCGCCCAGCAGTCATCCGCAGAAACACACGCAATGTCGTTCAGAACGTTATTCGTCCTCGCGAGAGCATTCGGTGCCGCGGCCACTGGCCACGAGCCGTTGTCCCACCGGCGAATCAGAGTTTGGCCGCTGGTCCGGTGCCCAACGGCCCAGCATTGCGAGGCCGAGGAGCACGTCACTCCGGTGAGGTAAGACGAATCTGCCGGCGAGCTGAAACGTGTCCATGCTTGCCCGTCCCAATGCTGCAAAAGACTGCCCTTCACATCACCGTCGGTTCGGCCGACGGCCCAGCAGTCGGAAGCTGAAGCGCACGTGACGCTGTCGAGCCCGTGGTAGGTAGTGGCTCCCAGTGCCGGCGGAGGGACGACTGCCCATGAGATCCCGTCCCAGTGTAGCGTCAGGGTTTTCGATGGTCCTCCCGTGGAGTACGCGCCTACAGCCCAACAGTCCGAGCCTGAAAGACACGTCACGCCAGAGAGCGAATTGGCTGTTCCGGCATTCGCCGACGGCACGACAGTCCACGCCGCGCCATTCCAGTACTGAGTCATCGTCTGGGCGCCGGTTGTGCCGTTCGAGTAGTGACCGACGGCCCAACAGGAGGACGCCGAGCTGCATGTAACGCCGGATAGATAATCGTCCCGATCCCCTCCGGGATTGGCTGATGGCACGATCGACCAGGAGGTTCCGTTCCAATGCTGGATCAAAGTATCGTAAGCCGATCCGCCCACGGCAATTCCGACTGCCCAGCAGTCAGAAGCGGATGCGCACTCCACGCTGTTTAGAACATTTGTGAGGTTACCGGAATTCGGCGAGGGCACGATCGACCAGGAGGTTCCATCCCACCGTAGGATCAACGTCCTTTGCCAGCCGAGGCTGTTGATAGAGAAGCCAACCGCCCAGCAATCGGAGGTCGACGAACAGGCGACGGACGAGAGCGAGTTGTAGCGATAGGCATTCTCATTCGGCGAGGGCACGACACTCCACGCGTCGCCATCCCAATGTTGAATTACGGTCTGGGAAGCTTCGTCGTTGTAGTAGTAATACGTGCCTACCGCCCAACAGTCGGAAGCCGACACGCAGGTCACCTCATTGAGTGTGTTGTCTGTGCTAGCATCCAAGCGGTTTGGTGAATTCACGACTGACCAATGGCCGGGCGTTGGAGAACCGAGAGGCGCCGCGGTGCCGCGCGAGCTTGTCACGCCCGATGGCGTGGTAGACCTAACCGGCATGCCAGCTAACACATGGGCTGCTTGGTTGCCGGAGTTCAAGCTAGGCGCAGCCGTCGCCACCTCCCCGTCTGCGGGGGCGCTCGATATTCGTTTCTCCGGCGATGGTGCCGCGTAGAGACTCAGCAGTCCGAGAAAGCCGGCGCAGCAGCACAGGCCGAAGCTGACTAAGATCCGTGGCGTCGTCCACGCGATGCTCTGATGGGGGGTGCGTCGCATGGACCCGAGGCTACTTCATTTCCCGGACTTCTCGCGAGACGTAAATACGACCTCCGCGACGTCACGGCTGGCAGCCGAACGGTGGAACGTGTGCGCGCTCTCCACTTGGAAATCGCGAGAATCTCTCCAATATGAGCGCGATGACAGCGACTCAGGCGAGCGGGATGATTCGACGGGAAATGAGTGGGGACGGCGTCTGTGTGCTGACGTTCGATCGGCCGGAATCTGGCGCCAATATCTTCGATGCTGCGACGATGGAGAGCCTGCGCGAGCACCTTGATGCGATCGAAAATGACGCGTCACTCAAAGGCGTAATCGTCACCTCCGCAAAGAAGTCGATCTTCATCGCTGGTGCTGATCTGCAGACGCTGCTGCGGCAGGCGCAGACGGGGGAGTTGCGTGATTTCATTGCGGAGGGACAGCGGGTGTTTAACCGGCTCGCGGCGCTGAAGGTGCCGACCGTCGCGGCGATCCATGGCGCGTGCGCGGGTGGTGGCTACGAGATCACGCTGGCATGCGATCACCGCGTCGCGTCAAATGATCCGGCGACGAAGATTGGGTTGCCGGAGACGACACTCGGGTTGTTGCCCGCTTGGGGCGGTGCGACTCGGTTGCCGCGGTTGATTGGACTCGGCGCGGCCGCCGATGTGATCCTGAAGGGCAAACTACATGCAGCCGATGAGGCGCTGAAGATTGGGCTCGTCGATGAAGTCGTCCCGCCGGATCAGCTGATGGCCGCTGCACGCGCGCGGCTCGTCAACGGCAAGCGTGAGATGACAGCGCCACCCAAAGTCGACGTGCAGGTGCCCTTCCCGAAGGGGCACAATCCGGCCCCGCGCCGCGCGCTCGATGTGATGAACGCCGGGATCGATCTCTCGATCGAGGAATCGTTAAAGCTGGAAGCCGATGGCATTGTCGAGCTGGCCGAGACCGAGGCGACGCAGAACCTGATCCGCAACTTCTTCCTCGGCGACAAATTCCGGAAAGGCGCCTCGAAGACGAAACACGAGAAGTTCACGCATGCGGCGGTGATCGGCGCAGGCGTGATGGGCTCCGGGATCGCGCAGTGGCTCAGCTCGCGCGGCGTTTCCGTGATTCTTCGCGATGTGTCGACCGAGCAGCTCGATCGCGGTCTTGGCAACATCGAGAAGACATACGTAGATGCGGTGAAGCGTGGCTTGATGAGCGAGGAAAAGGCGACGCAAGGGCGCGCGCGGATTGTTGCTTCATCGCAAGGCGGTGAAATGCGCGACGTTCAGATCGTGATCGAAGCGGCATCGGAGAAGGTCGCGATCAAGAACCAGATCTTCGCCGATCTCGCGGCGCAAACTCCGGAGACGGCAATCCTCGCCACGAACACGTCAGCGCTCTCGATCAGTGATCTCGGCGCGACCACCGGCCAGGCCGGGCGTGTGATCGGGCTGCACTTCTTCAACCCGGTCAGCCGGATGAAGCTCGTTGAGGTCGTCGTCGGGAAAGAGACGGCGCCGGAAACCGTCGACCGCGCACTCGCCTTCACGCGGCAGATCGCAAAGCTGCCGGTTGTCGTTCAGGACAGCCCCGGGTTTCTCGTCAATCGCGTTCTGTTCCCGTATCTGCTCGACGCGGCGGAGATGTTCGAGCTCGGCGTCGACGCGAAGGAGATGGATGACGCACTCGTCGCGTGGGGAATGCCAATGGGCCCGCTGCGTTTGATCGACGAGATCGGCGTCGATATCACCGTCGACATTGCCGACACGCTCGAGAAGGCGTTTGGCCGACGCAATCATGCGGCAGCAGTGCTGCACTGGCTGCGCGACGGGAAGATGCTCGGGCGGAAGACTGGCAGCGGCTTCTATTCTTACGAAGAGAAGTCGCAAACGCCTAACGAGTCGCTGGTGCAATGGCGCACCGCGTTGCATGGCGATGTCGAGGGACCGGAGACAAAGCGCGCGCTGCCGAACGGCGCGGAAGAAATCACGAACCGACTCATGTTGCTGATGGTGAACGAAGCGGCGCGCTGCCTCGAAGAGAAGGTCGTCGCCGCGCCCGAAGATGCCGATTTTGGTATGATGATGGGCACTGGCTTCGCGCCATTCCGCGGCGGGCCGTTGCGCTTCGCGGATCATTTTGGATTAAAGGAAGTCGTCGCCCAACTGGATGCGCTACAGTCGCAGGCGGGCGAAAAGTTTGCGCCGTGCGATCTGCTGCGGCAGCACGCAGAAAATGGCACTAAGTTTTACCAGAACCACACGTGAACATGTGCGGTCGGCGGAAGCTTCCAGCTTGCGGCGCGGCTGCCTGAATTGTAGGGGAAGCTGCCAGCTTCCCCAGTCTGAAACACGGGAAGCTGGCAGCTTCCCCTACAGCGCACGCGGCGAGCTGACGCTCGCATTTTATCCTCTATGAAAACACCGCTCGAAGCGCCGCCGGAACAAATCAAAGCCGAGACCAGCCCGAAGATCGACGCGCCACAGGCGTCGGTGATCGACACCTCGAAGATGTCGGCCGGCAAAGCCGCCGCGCTCGAGCTGGCGGAAAGCTCGCGCGATCCGCTCGATGAGCGCGGCAGTTTCGCGAGCAATCTTTTCATCGGGAAGTTCGGCTTCGATCGCATCTTTCCATTCCCGGATCAGTCGCCGGAAGACAAAGCGGCGGGCGAGCCGTTTCTCGCGGAGCTGAAGGCTTATCTGCACGCGAACGTCAATGCGGACGAGATTGATCGCACCGGCGAGATTCCGCAGAAGAACATCGACGATCTCTTCGCGATGGGCGCGTTCGCGATCAAGGTGCCGAAGCAGTATGGCGGCCTCGGGTTGTCGCAGGTGAATTACGGCCGCGCCGCGATGTTGCTCGGCAGCTGGGATGCGAACCTGACGGCGCTCGTCTCGGCACATCAATCGATCGGCGTTCCGCAGCCGTTGCTGCTTTTCGGGACGGAAGAGCAGAAAGCGAAATATCTGCCGCGAGTCGCGCGGAAAGAGATCTCGGCGTTTGCGTTGACCGAGACGAACGCCGGCTCCGATCCCGCGAACATGAGCCTGCGCGCCGATCTTACGCCGGACGGTTCGGCTTACATCATGAACGGCGAGAAGCTTTGGTGCACGAACGGCCTTAAGGCGGGGGTGCTCGTCGTGATGGCGAAGACGGCGCCGAAGATGGTGAACGGCAAGGAGCGGAAGCAGATCACCGCGTTCATCGTCGACGTCAACACGCCGGGGCTGGAGATGCCGCATCGCTGCCGCTTCATGGGATTACGCGCGCTCTATAATGGTGTCGTCACATTCAAGGATGTGCGGGTGCCAAAGGAGAACGTCATCGCAGGTGAGGGGAAGGGGCTGAAGGTCGCCCTAACGACTCTTAATACTGGCCGCCTAACAATTCCTGCGGCGTGTGTTGGTTTGTGCAAACGCCTGCTCGAAGTGTCGCGTAAATGGGCCGCCGAGCGCGTGCAATGGGGCGTGCCGATTGGGCAACATTACGCGATCGCCGGGAAGATCGCCGAGATGGCAGGGAACACGTTCGCGATGGAGGCGATCACGTTCCTCACTTCCGCGCTCGTCGATAAGAAGGCGGGCGATCTCCGCATCGAAACCGCGATGTGCAAGATGTGGGCAACTGAGATGACCTGGAAGATCGCGGACGACGCGATGCAGGTGCGCGGCGGCCGCGGCTACGAGACCGAGCAATCGCTCCGCGATCGCGGCGATGAGCCGACGGCGGTCGAGCGCTTCCTGCGCGACTGCCGCATCAACACCATCTTCGAGGGCTCGAGCGAGATCATGCGCCTCTTTATTGCGCGCGAAGCGCTTGATCCGCATCTCAAGGTCGGCGGCGCGATCTTCAATACGACATTGCCGATGCGCACCCGCATTCGGTCGATCTTTGGCTCGGGCTCGTTCTACTCGCGCTGGTATCCGCGGCAATATGGGCGCGCGAAGGCGGGTGATTTGAGCCGCTTGCACGAGCAACTGCGGCCGCATGTGCAGTACGGCGCAAAGACGAGCAAGAAGCTCGCGCGTGGATTGTTCCACTCGATGATGCGTTTCGGTCCGAAGCTCGATCGTGAGCAGCTCCTGCTTTCGCGCTACGTCGGCGTGGCGACCGAGCTCTTCGCGATGAACGCCACCTGCTCGTACGCGCAGCACCTCATCAGTCAGGGCAAGCCAGCCGCTGAGATCCTGACCGTTGCGAATTACTTCTGCGAATCCGCGAAGTCGCGCATCGATCATCATTTCGCCGGCACGTCGCGAAACGCCGACGCGCGCGGCTACGCGCTCGTGCAGGAGTTGTTAGGCGGCAAACACGAGCTTCTGCGGACGGGCATCGTCTAGCGGAGCACGGCCGTCCGCGGGTGTGCGGACACCGGGCGTCTCGCCTGGTGCTGCTATCATTCGACAGGCGAGACGCCTGTCGTCCGCACAGCCGGGACGGCCGTGCTCCGGACGCACGCGCCGGCTACGGTTGACCGTCTCAAACGCGCCAGCTAACCTCAGCGCCATGAGTATGCCGCCTGTGCTCACGGAGTCTGCCCGCACATCCGCGCGGAGCCAGACGACGTCGAGCTACACCAACAGCCAGAACGATCAACGCCACCCTTCCACCGCGCTCGAGAAGCTCGAACGGCATATCCTGATGGATGGTTTTCGGATCGTCTTCGATCACGAGAAGAGCCGCGGTTCCTACATGTATGATGCGGCGACCGGCCATCGCTTGATCGACTTCTACGGCTTCTTCGGTTCGGTGCCGGTCGGCTTCAATCATCCGCATTTCGACAAACCGGAAGTCGAGCAGGAGCTGCTCTGCGCGGCGAAGACGAAGATTGCGAACTCGGATGTCTATTCGCAGGCGTACTCGGATTTCGTCGAGACCTTCACGCGCGTGGCGCCGCTCCCGCCGCTCAGCCGCTACCTGTTCATCGAAGGCGGTGCGCTCGCGATCGAGAACTGCCTCAAGGCCGCGATGGATTGGAAGGTCCGTAAAAACATGGCCGCCGGACGCGGCGAACGCGGCACGGAGATCATGCATTTCCGGCACGCGTTCCATGGCCGCAGCGGCTACACGATGAGCCTAACGAATACCGATCCGAAGAAGACGGATCTGTTCGCGAAGTTCAACTGGCCACGCGTGTCGACGCCCTCGATCGACTTCAACCTCACTGGCGCCGACCGCGAGGCAGACGTGGCGGCGCGGGAGAAGAAGTCCGAGCAGGAGATCATGAACTTCATCGCCGAGCGCGGGGCCGACATCGCCGCGATCATCATCGAGCCGATCCAGGGCGAGGGCGGCGACAATCATTTCCGCCGCGAATGGCTCCAGACGTTGCGGCGCATTTGCGACGAGAACGAGATGCTCCTGATCTTCGACGAAGTGCAGTGCGGGATGGGCACCACCGGCCGCAACTGGGCTTGCGAGCATTTCGACGTGAAGCCGGACCTCGTCGCCTTCGGCAAAAAGGTGCAGGTCTGCGGCGTGATCGCCGGGCCGCGACTCGACGAGGTGAAGGACAATTGCTTCCGCATGCCGAGCCGGTTGAACTCGACTTGGGGCGGCAACTTTACCGACATGGTGCGGTCGAAGCACTACCTCCAGATCGTTGAGGAAGAGAAGCTGGTGGAGAACGCCGCGCGGGTCGGTGCGCGGATCGTCCAAGCGCTCGAGAATATCGCTTCGGAATGCTCGATGATCAGCGCCGTGCGTGGTCGCGGATTGTTCATCGCGTTTGATCTGCCGGATGCGGAGACGCGCGACAAAGTTTGGAAAGGCCTCTACGAAGCTGGCCTGCTCGTGCTGAAATCCGGCGAGCGTGCAATCCGGTTCCGTCCAGCGCTCGATCTCACACCGGAAGTAGCCGACGAAGCGATGGATCTGCTGCGCGCGCAGTGCGGAAAGCTGCGTAGCTGATGCAGCAGGTTCTCGAAAGACTCGGCGTCGCCGGGGAGAACGCGGGTGCCTTTGATGGTGAATGGCGCGGTGGCGGGACGCTGATCGAGAAGTTCTCGCCGATCGACGGGAAGTTGCTCGCGCGCGTGCGGACCGCGTCGGAAGACGATTACGATCGCACGGTCACTCGCGCGCGGGAAACGTTTGCGACATGGCGCAGGACGCCCGGCCCGGTGCGCGGTGAGACGGTTCGGCAACTCGGCAATGCGCTGCGCGAAGCGAAAGCGGATCTCGGCAAGCTTGTCACAATGGAGATGGGCAAGATCGTCGCCGAAGGCGAAGGCGAGGTGCAGGAGATGGTCGACATCTGCGACTTCGCCGTAGGGCAGTCTCGGCAGCTCTATGGCCTGACGATTCAATCGGAGCGGCCAAGCCATCGCTTAATGGAGCAATGGCATCCGCTCGGCGTCGTCGGCATTATCTCGGCTTTCAATTTTCCCGTCGCGGTTTGGTCGTGGAACGCCGCGCTTGCCGCTGTTTGCGGTGATTCAACGATCTGGAAACCTTCCGAAAAGACACCGTTGACGGCGATCGCTGTGATCAAGATCGCCGAGCGCGTTTGCCGACAAACGGGTGTTGATCCGGCGATCTTCTCGCTCGTGATCGGCGATGGTCCGAAGCTCGGCCAACGAATGGCAGCCGATGAGCGTATCCCACTCGTCTCCGCAACAGGTTCGACACGGATGGGCTTCGAGGTTGGCAAAGCCGTTAGCGCGCGGCTCGGCAAGAGCCTCCTCGAACTCGGCGGCAACAACGCGCTTGTCGTTTCGCAGACAGCCGACATCGACATGGCGGCGCGCGCGATTTTTTTCGGCGCTGTGGGCACCGCAGGGCAGCGCTGCACGTCGACGCGGCGCGTGATCGCGCACGACTCGATCGCAGAGAAGCTGCGCGATCAATTGCTCAGCGCATACAAGTCAGTTCGCATCGGGAATCCGCTTAATCGCAACACTCTGATGGGCCCGTTGATCGATCCGCCGTCTGTCGACAACGTGCTGCAGTCGATCGAGAAGGTGAAAGCCGAAGGCGGCGAGATCTTGCATGGCGGCGAGAAACTCAACAGCTCCGAGTTCACGGGCGGCTGCTACATGACGCCTTGTCTCGCGACGGCGCGGCACGAGTTCGACATCGTGAAGCACGAGACGTTCGGCCCCTTGCTCTATCTGATGACGTACGGCGATTTCGATGAAGCCATCGCGATGCACAATGATGTGCCGCAGGGGCTCAGCTCCGCGATCTTTACGAACGACATGCGCGAAGCGGAGAAGTTCCTCAGCGGAGTCGGCAGTGATTGCGGAATCGCAAACGTGAACGCCGGCACAAGCGGCGCGGAGATCGGCGGCGCGTTTGGCGGCGAGAAGCAAACGGGTGGCGGACGCGAAAGCGGAAGCGATTCGTGGAAGGCCTACATGCGTCGGCAGACGAACACCATCAACTTCTCGACTGAGCTACCGCTCGCGCAAGGAATCGAATTCGGCACGCCCGACGCGGCGAGCGCGACCGCTTAGCGCGGCTTCGGCGCGCATGACAGCGCGTCAGTTTTGCACAAGAATAACGATGCTATGACAACAGCGACGCTCGAGAACAAGGAACCGTCTGCAGCCGAAAGCCGCTTCGAATGGCCACTTTGCTACGACGCGGAGAACTTCATCCTCGAGAAGATCGACGCGTTTGCGCAGCAAAACAGCTTTGCGCGCACCCTCGCGAGCCGGATGCGCGACGAGACCGGCACGCTGATGCTCGATTGGGCGGATTACCTGTTGCTGCCGGCATCCGATGAAGCAGCGCTGCGGGCGACCGGTTACACGGATGATCCGCTAGCCGATGCGCCCGATGCCCAGAAGCAGCTTTGGCATCCCGAAGCGATGCTGCCGCGGGTGTTAATTGCGCCGACGAACGTGAAGTATCCGCTGGCGCTCGGTCTGCGCGTGGAACACGTGGCTGATTTCGCCGGGGTGCACGGGATCACGAACCCGATCGAAGGCGCACCGCTGTCCCGGTTCCGCCGCCTGCTGGTGACGGAGGAAAACGGGGCGCGGCTGGAGGCGATCGAGCGTCGGGCGTATCGCGGCTATATGCCGGCGGAGCCGAACCTGCAGGCGTACCTGGAAGCGCGCGATCTGTGGCAGACGCGGCGTCGCGTCTGCGACGACGATGTGGCCGGGATGAAGCACGGCCTGGAGCGGATCGAGCGCATGGTGGCGCTGGTGGGGCAGGATATGGCCTGCCATCTCGTGTTTGAGGAGGATCGGCGGTTTTGGCAGAAACGGAATCGCGCCGGCACGGAACAGAAGCGGCGGCAGGATTCGCTCGGACTGGGCTGGGCGAATCATGATCACCACACCTTCCGTTCGTCGCGTGAGTGCTTTGTCTATCTGATCAAGGCGTGGGAGCTGCTCGGGTTTCACCGTCGCGAGCGCTACTACGCGGGTGAGGAAGCAGGGTGGGGCGCGCAGGTGGTCGAGCAGCCGATCGAGGGCATCATCATCTTCAATGACGTCGATTTGAACCCCGACGAAGTGGAGGTGGATTTCTCGCGGAAGGAACTGCCTTCGCAGCCGACTCTTGGGACGATTGGACTCTGGTGCGGTCTGCACGGGGAGAGTTTTCTCGAGGCGGGGATGCATCATCTGGAGTGCCGGTTTGATTTTGCGCTCCTGCGCGATCAGCTCGCAGCGGAAGGGGTGAATACGATGAAGCCGTTCTCAGACTTCCCGTTCCTGAAGCAGGCCTTCACGGAGGGCGAGCGCTGGGGTGTGCGCCGGGCCCGCGCGGAGAAGCTGCTGCAGGAGGGCTCAATCACGGACGACCAGTTTGCGGAGTTCACGAAAAATGGCGCGATCGGCAGCCACCTCGAAAACCTTCAGCGCAAAGGCGGCTTCAAAGGATTTAATCGGGACGCAGTGAGCCTGATCATCGCGGAGACCGATCCGCGTAAGCAGCAGGCGAATTAACGCCGACGCGGGAGCTAAGGCATTGCCGTGGCCTCGCTGGATTACTACGGGATCGAAGAGCTCCTGACCGATGAGGAGCGCGCCGCCCGGGACCGAGCGCGCCGATTTGTTGACGAAGAAGTGCGGTCGGTCGTGGTGCAATGTCACCGCGAAGGTCGCTTCCCGGAGCAGCTCATTCCGCGGATGGGCGCGCTGCGTTTCTTTGCGCCGCACCTGCAAGGACACGGGTGTGCCGGATTAAGCCAGACGGCTTCCGGCCTCATCATGCAGGAGTTCGATCGCGCTGATTCCGGTCTGCGCTCTCTCGCGTCAGTCCAAGGCTCGCTCGCGATTCACGCGATCCACTCTTTCGGTACGCCGGAGCAACATACGCGGTGGCTGCCGGGTCTGGTGGAAGGCAAACTCCTCGGTTGCTTCGCGCTGACGGAGCACGGCCACGGGTCGGATCCGGGCGGAATGGAAACGCGCGCCGTGCGCGATGGTGATCATTACGTGCTCAACGGCAGCAAATGCTGGATCGGCAATGCCTCCATCGCCGATGTGAAGGTGGTCTGGGCGAAAAACGAAGACGGGCGTGTCAGCGGATTTGTGGTGGAGAAGGACCCGCCGGGATTTCGGGCGCAGGATATCGAGGGGAAATTCAGCCTCCGCATGTCACGGACGTCCGAGTGCTGGTTCGAAAACTGCCGAATCCCCGCGGAGAATCGGTTGCCCGGGGCGAAAGGATTGCGTGCGCCGCTGTCGTGCCTCTCGCAGGCGAGGGTCGGTATCGTCTGGGGTGTGATCGGCGCGGCGATCGATTGCTACGAAACCGCGCTCGCGTACGCGAAGGGCCGCGAGCAATTCGGCCGGCCGATCGCCGGTTTCCAGCTCGTGCAGGAAAAGCTTGTCTGGATGGTGCAGGAGATTACGAAGGCGCAGCTGCTGGCGTTGCGCCTGACGCGGATGCTCGAGCCCGGCAACGTGCGGCCGGCGCAGATCTCTCTGGCGAAGCGCAACAACGTCTGGATGGCGCTCGAGTGCGCGCGGAAAGCGCGGGACATTTTGGGCGCGGCGGGGATCACCGACCAGTATTCCGTCATTCGGCATCTGATGAATCTGGAGAGCGTCTACACGTATGAAGGGACGCATGACATCCACACCCTCGTGGTCGGCCAGGACGTTACAGGACTTGAGGCGTTTGGCGGCTGATTCGGGCGGCTCGTCATTCTGGACTTGCTCTGCCACCGCTTCGAGCGTGCGCGCGAGCTTTACGGTTTGAAATTTGGTTCGCGATCCGCGAAGCGCTCAAGCATGGATGAATCGTCGCGTTACGGGATTAGCAGCGCTATTCTTGGCCCCATGTTGTGGGTGCTTCTCTTCGTTTTCGCCATGTCCGTGGCGGGGGTATCATGCATTGCAGCGGGACACTTTCTTGACGAACCAATGGCGAAGACATGCGGAATATACCTGCTCTGCGCCATCCCGGTTGTGTTGGCCGTTCTAAGCGCAATGCCCAGAAATGCAAACTAAGCCACTACCGTTTCGCCCCCTAGACTTGGGCAGCTAGCTCCCCTACTAATCTCGATGCAAAGGCGAGCGGCGATCATCACGGCTCTCCGAACACCTGTCGGTCGGCACGCGGGCGCATTGGCGTCGGTTCGCCCCGACGATCTTGCCGCCCACATCATCAAGGCCGTCGTGGCGCGATCCGGCATCGACCCCGCATTGATCGAGGATGTCTACTTCGGCGCGACCAACCAGGCCGGCGAGGACAACCGCAACGTCGCGCGCATGGCCGCGCTGCTGGCGGGCCTCCCCGCGTCCGTGCCGGGTTCGACGGTGAATCGCCTCTGTGCGTCGGGGCTGGAGGCCGTCAACATCGCGGCCCGCATGATCGAGGCGGGTCACGGCGATGTGTTCATCGCGGGCGGCGTCGAGTCGATGAGCCGTGCACCTTATGTGCTCAGCAAGGGCGAATCCGCGTTCGACCGGTCGCAGCAGATCTGCGACACTTCGATCGGCTGGCGCCTGGTCAATCCTCGCATGGCGGCGCTGCATCACCCCTTCTCCATGGGCGAGACCGCCGAGAATGTCGCCCGCAAGCACAAGATCAGCCGGGCGGATCAGGATCAGTTCGCGCTGCAGAGCCAGCAACGGTGGTCGGCGGCGCACCAACGCGGGCTGTTCGCCGAAGAGATCGTGCCGGTCGAGATTCCGCAGCGCAAGGGCGCTCCGACCCTCGTCAGCGTTGACGAGCACCCGAGACCGGACACGACGCTGGAGAATCTCGCTAAGCTGAAACCCGCATTCGCCAAAGACGACCAAGGCACGGTGACCGCGGGCAATTCGTCGGGTATCAACGACGGCGCGGCGGCATTGCTGATCGTTGAAGCCGGGCTGGCCAAATCGCTGGGTCTTCAGCCGATCGCCTTCATCGGTGCGAGCGCCGCGGCCGCCATCGATCCCGCGTTCATGGGGCTCGGACCCGTGCCCGCGACCCGCAAGGCGCTTCTGCGCGCGAAACTGACGCTCGACGATATCGACCTGTTCGAGATGAACGAGGCGTTTGCCGCGCAGGTCCTCGCCTGCCAGCGCGAGCTGGGCATCGACAATGCAAAATTGAACGTCAACGGCGGCTCGATTGCGATCGGTCACCCGCTTGGATGCAGCGGCGCCCGCCTGGCCACGACGCTGGTCCACGAGATGGCTCGCACCGGCGCCTCGCGCGGCATCGCGTCGCTCTGCGTCGGGGTAGGACAAGGCTTGGCGACGGTCTTCGAGCGGGAGTGAGTTTCGGAAGTGGAAGCACTTCGGCAGGCACATAAGCGCCCGACGAAAAATAAGCGCGCTGAGCTTCGTCAACGCGGTCTGCTCATGATCATCTGGAAGGACGGCGAAGTTCGTGAAGTGCCGGCATAAGTTGTAGCGTCCGCTGTCCTCAGCGGAAGTCCGAGAGATGCCCGAAGAATCATCCGCCATCCCGCTTGCTGATGTTCTCCGCGCCGCGAACGGCCTTGTCGCGTCCGGCGTTATCAAAGAGTACGCACTCGGCGGCGCGCTGGCGGCCATCTACTATGTCGAGCCATTTACCACCTATGATGCCGACATCATCTTCATCGCCGCGGAAGAAGGACTAACTGCCGGTATCCCTCAGATCTACTCGCACCTTCAGGAGCGCGGCTGGCGCGTCGAGCGCGAGCACCTGATCGTCAAAGGTTTCCCCGTCCAGTTCCTCGCCGCGGCTGGACTGACCGAAGAGGCCGTGCGGGAAGCTCGCGCGATCGAATATGAAGGCGTGCCGGCAAAGGTCTTCCGGCCCGAGCACATCATTGCCATCGCGGCGAGTGTTGGCCGCCACAAAGACTTAGCCCGCATCGAGCAGCTCCTCGATCAGGCCGAACTCGACATAAGCTACTTGGACGAGATTCTCCGACGTTATAACTTGCGCCTGCCAAAGCCATGAATCTGGAAATGCGCCGGAAGCTCGCCCGATTGCCGTTCGAAGAAAAAATTCGCCGGGTTGAGAAATTGATACGGCTCGGCCGCGACGTTAAGGCGCATCGCCCCACCATCGCCGAGCGCGCAGCGCGCGTCGATTGGACGAAAGTGGACACAATCCTCGCGCGCGTCGCGGAAGTTCCACCCGAAGCCGGCGACGAGCGTTGAAACCGCGCAAACCGTTATGAGCTTGGCGGAAATTGAGCAAGCCGTGGACAAGCTGAGCCGCGAGGAGCTGGCCACGCTCGCCGCCTATATCGCGCGTCAGGACAAGCTCGGCTGGGATGAACAGATTGAGGAAGACTTTTCGCCCGGCGGTAAACACGCTGCCGGGTTGCAGAGGATCGACGCCGAGATTGATGCTGGAGACTTCCGGCCCATGCCGTGAAGTCACATGCACTCGCGTCCTTCTGGCGATGCTACGAGAACTGGCCAGAGCACGTGCAGCGGCTCGCGCAAAAAGAACTTTGCGCTCTTTCAGAGGCTAATCCGCGGCATCCTTCGTTAGGCTTTCAGAAGAAGGGCGCCGTTTACACGGTCGAAGTTGGCCGGAGCTATCGTGCCATCGCCCGCGAACGAACGGTCAATACTACTAGGTTTACAGACGCCGAAACTCCGTGTTCATTCGAACATATGCGACGCGACAATGAAAAGTGAGGCCAGCCAGACGGGATCCGACGGACTTCCGGTTCGGGTGAGCGGCGACTGGATTCGTCGCAAGCACCATTATCTCGATCGCTATTGTGCGATTACCGCTGTGGGTATGAAGAACGCGTTCAGTGAACGCGTATTCGTCGACGTCATGGCTGGGCCTGGTCTCTGCAAAATCAAGGGAACTGGCGAGGAGCACCCGGGTTCGCCGTTTATAGCGCTGAAGCACCCGTTCACAAAGTTCGTGTTTGTTGAATCCGATCCGAATCTTGCAGCGGCACTGCAGAAGCGCATCGCTGATCACCCGAAGGCTGAATTATGCGAAGTGATCCCGCGAGATTGGACGGCCGAAGTACGCGCCGGACATCTTACGTTCGATCGCGGTCTGGTCGTCGCGTTTGTCGACCCGACGGGGATAAAGCAGGTACCCTGGAGCGCAATGCAGCGACTACTGACGAGCAACCGGAAGATCGATATGCTCACGACGGTGCAGTACGCGATGGGAATCACACTGAACGTCTATCAATATGTCGAAGCCCCATCAGAACAGACGACTGCGCTCGACACGTTTTTGGGAGAACCCGACTGGCGAGCTTGGCCATGCGACCGAACTGACGCTGCGTTCACAGCACGGGTGATCAATCGCTGGATCGAGAAACTAACTGATCTCGGATTTCAAGGCAGCCGTCAGATCACGGTAGAGGCGAACAGCAACCCACTGTATCGGCTGGCGCTGTTTAGTCGGCATCCCAAAGCTGACGAATTTTGGCAGAAAATCAGTTCGGTCGACGAGACTGGTCAGCAGGACCTTTTATGACTGTGGCGATCAGTCAATCTCAGCTTTGGAAGAAGCGGCTCGGCGACTGGGTAATCAACCCTTATGTCGGATGCGAACACGGGTGTTATCATTGTTACTGCCCAGCGATGCCGGGCGTTAAGTTCGCGAACCGAGGCCATACTCAACGCGAATGGGGAACGTACCTGTTCCCGAAGCCGAACCTTGTCGAGGCACTCCGCCAGCAGCTTCGCCGTTTCACACCTGATCAGGCGAAGCGAACCGAGTGGGGCGACGGATGGGTTTTGATGTCTTTTCTAACGGACTGCTACACGCCCGCGGAAGCGAAGTATCGTCTCACGCGCCAATGCCTCGAACTTCTACTTGAAGCTGGTCACAAGGTGCGCGTGCAAACGCGTTCAGCGCTTGCTGAACGCGACTTCGACTTACTTGCTGCGCATCGTGAGCGCGTCTTATTCGGTACGTCACTGCCCCATTTAGATGATGCGCTCGGCCGTGCTCTGGAACCCCGCGCCGCCGCCCCAACGCGTCGACTGCGAATGCTCGAACGTGCGGCGCACGCGGAGATTCCGATTTATGTCGCGATTGCTCCGTTCTTGCCCTTTCACCGGCGCGCCGACCTTGAACAGGTCATCTCGCGAGTGCTGCCGCTGCGACCGCGCGAGCTGTTTTGCGAAGTCCTGAATCCGAAGGGGCAAAACCTGGAGATGATGGCGGAGGCGCTCGCCGGCAAGTTCCCCAATGAATCGCAAAGTTTGCGGGAATACTCAGCTCAGCACTGGTCGAAGTTTACATGGACTGTCCTGAAGCACGGCCTTGCGCGCAGTCGTCGCTTTATTCCTTGGCCAGATACGCAGCGGCAATGGCGTGCGCACTTGTCTCCCGAGCGAGTCACATTTTTGGACCGCTTCCTTCCACCGCAGGAAATTGCGGCGTAACCATTGATCGAGGTGCGGAGCAATCCATCCCTCCGCTCGCTCAGCCCATCGAAGCCAGCTTTGCAAAGCCGGACTTGAACGCCCCCACCAGCGTGTCGATCTCCGCTTCGGTCATCGGCGTGGAGAACACGCACGTACCCGTGCTAATGATGCTGCAACCTTCGTTGTAGAGGTGATCGAGCAACGCCTTGAGTCGGCGCGACTCGTCGGGCGTCGGGTACGCATCGCGGTAATTTCGTGGCGGCGTCTGCTTCATGTGCACCAGGAACATCGAGCCCGCCCCGGTGACGCTCGCGGGCGCGCCCGTCGCGCGGATCGCGCCTTCGATGCCGTTCCTGGCCCGATCGGTCAGCGCGTTTAGGCGCGCCACCGCGGGTGGGTCGAACTTCAGCATCGCCGCCATGCCGGCGGTCATGCTGATCGGGTTGGCCGTGAATGTGCCGGAGTGCGGGAACACGTAGCGGGGCGACTGCGGGTTGAGCACATCCATGACTTCGGCGCGGCCGGCGACGGCGCCAATGGGAAATCCACCGCCGATGATCTTGCCCAGCGCCGTCAGGTCGGGCCTGACGCCGTAGCGCGCTTGCAGGCCGGCGTGCTCGGCGCGGAACGTGATGACTTCATCGAACACCAACAGCACCCCGTGACGCGCGGACCACTCGCGCAGCGCGGTAACGAACTCGACATCCGCCGGACACAAGCCGACGCGGTGCGGCATCAGATCGATCAATACGCACGCGAGATCCCTGGCGTGCTCGTCCAGGATCGCCAGCGTGCGCTCGGTGTCGTTGAACGGAAAGACAACGACGTCCTTGAGCGCGGACTCGGGTGTCCCGTGCACCAGCGGAACGCTGCGCGGATGGTCGATGCCGCCCCAGCTCGCCGGCGTGGAGCCCTGGCTCACCTCGGCGTAGTCGTATATGCCGTGGTAGGCGCCCTCGGCCTTGGCGATCTTCGGCCGCCCGGTAAATGCACGGGCCGCCTTCAGCGCGACCATGATCGCCTCCGTGCCCGAGTTCACGAAGCGCATCTTCTCGAACGAGCGGTTGCGGCTGCACAAGTGCTCGGCATAGCGCACCTCGATCTCGGTCCCCATCATGAACGCGGTGCCGCGGGTCATCTGCTCGGTGACCGCATCGATGATCTCGGGGCAGGCGTGGCCGTGGATCAGGGACGCCATGTTGTTGGAGAAGTCGATGCGCGTGACGCCGTCGATGTCGGTCACGCGGCAGCCGCTGCCGCGCTCGACGTAGGTCGGATGACTCCCCCGCAGGATCGCGTTGCGGCTGACGCCGCCGGGAAGGACTTTGAGGGCCCGCTCGTAGAGGGCGGCACTGCGCGAGAGGTCTGTTTGCGTGGTCATGTCAGTTCGCTGAATCGCCGGGTTAGGCCTTTCGTGTCTTTGCCGACCATTCATCCCAGTATTCTTCGGACGTCTTCTCGATGACTTCGAAATCGACTGGTTGACCAGTGTCCATGGCGAACCGGACATCGTCGAAGTCGAGCACCAACTTACCCAGCGTCGTCTCGATCGTGACGGGCATCGCCTCCGACTCTGTCGACAGAATCTCAGGGGTGCCGATGTCCAACTCTTCACCCAGAGATGTTGTCGCGCCGTCGGAGTCTTGAAACGCCGCACGCCGGACACCCGTCAGGGTGAGAACGAAACTGTCGCCTAGGGGCGGCAGTCGGCGACGAAGATACGGGATGCTCACAAACATAGTGAGGGTGTCACTGCCCTCCCCGGCTATGGCGGTGATCTCGCCGTCGTGCAGGACGTTCCAGATCTCGACTCGCGGGTCGCGTGACATAGGTAACGAGAGTTACACGAACATTTTTCGTCTAACACGCGATCGGTTCCGGCGTGCGAAGCAGAGGTGCAGCGGTGCGCTCCTGCACGTAATCGAAATCGATGCCGGGGCTCAGTTCGACGAGCCGAAATCCGTCCGGCGTGACTTCGATCACGGCGAGATCGGTGTAGATGCGGTTCACGACGGCTAATCCCGTCAGCGGAAAGGTGCACTTTTGCACGAGCTTCGCCTCGCCTTCCCTGGTGCAATGCTGGGTTATGACGAAGACCGACTTCACGCCCGCGACCAGATCCATGGCTCCGCCAACTGCGGGGATGGCGTCGGGCTCGCCCGTGGACCAGTTCGCCAGATCGCCGTTCTGCGCGACCTGGAGCGCGCCGAGCACGCAAAGGTCCAGGTGGCCGCCGCGGATCATGGCGAAGCTGTCCGCGTGGTGAAAGTAGGCGGCGCCCGGCAGCGCCGTCACCTGCTGTTTGCCCGCGTTGATCAGCTCGGGATCGCCTTCGCCGGAACGGGGTGGTGGGCCCATGCCGAGCAGGCCATTTTCTGTGTGGTAGATGAACGTGCGGCCCGCGGGTACGAACCTGGCGACCAGCTCTGGAATGCCAATGCCCAGATTCACATAGGAGCCGTCGGGAATGTCCTGCGCCAGGCGCTGCGCCATCTCCTCGCGCGTTCGCCCGATCACCGCCGGCTTCGTCATGGGTACGACGCTCCTGCCGCGACGAGTTCCGATTCGTGGGCCGGGTTGGCGATGGCGACGACTCGATCCACGAAGATGCCGGGCGTGACGATCGACTCGGGGTCCAGCTTGCCCGGCTCGACGACCTCGGCGGCCTGGACGATCGTGACCTTGCCCGCCATCGCCATCGGCGGGCCGAAGTTTCGCGCCGTCTTACTATAGAGGATGTTGCCGTGGGTGTCGGCGACCCGCCCCTTGATGAGCGAGAAGTCCGCGCGGAGGCCGTGCTCAAGCAGGTACGTTCTGCCGCCGAATTCCCGCGATTCCTTGCCTTCCGCCAGCGGCGTTCCGACCGCGGAGGGCGTGTAGAACGCCGGGATTCCAGCTCCGCCGGCGCGGATGCGCTCCGCGAGCGTTCCCTGAGGAACCAATTCCAATTTCGTGCGCCCGCTGCGGTACAGCTCGGGGAAGACGGTCGAGTTAGCGGTGCGCGGGAACGAACAGATGACCTTGGAAACGCGCCCAGCCTTGAGCAGCGCGGCGAGGCCGACCTGGCCGCTGCCGCAGTTGTTGCTGATCATCGTCAGATTCGTAGCGCCCTGATCCATCAGCGCGTGGATGAGCTCAATCGGACTGCCCGCTTCGCCGAACCCACCGAACATGATGGTGGCGCCGTCGAAAACGTCCGCGACAGCCTCGGCCGCGCTCGCGACGCGCTTGTCGATCATTCGGCGCCTACAAGAGCGGCTTGAAGAGCGCCGATACTCGGCGCCTGTGCGGCAGCCGTGGCGCGATCCGCCGCCAGTCGAGCAGCCTTCACACGCGAGTAGTGGTACAAGCCAGCCTCGTCGAACAGAACCCGGTCCTCATAGTCATCGAACCAGAGCGCCTCGGGGTTGCGGCCGACGATGCAGACCTTGCCGCGATCGGGGGCGCTCCCGGCGTTCCGAAGAATCTTGAAGATCAGGACGCCATTCTCGCTGCCCGCGAGTCCCGGTATCGCCTCGTTCGTGACCGCGGCAACTTCAGTCTTGCCTTTGTAATGTGTGATGGAAAGGCGCGCGTGGGTTTCGACGCCCGACAGCCCCTTTTGCGACGTGTTGAGAATGTTCCACGCGGTCTCGATCGGAACGTTGAACGCCTTGTAGGCGATGATGTCGCGCCCGCAGAAGAAGTAATGGTTCTCGCCGCCGGCGCGCTTGAACTCGCGCTGCAGAATGCGAAGGGCGTCCGGGTCATCGTTGATGCCCCTCATGATCGGCGCCTGGTTCTCCACGGAGAGCCAGCCGCGCGACGCCAGCGCCCGCATGCCCTCGCCCGTCGCGGGCACCCATTGCTTAAAACCCTGCGCGTCCTCGATGTAGTTGCCGTCGGCATCCTTGGCGAGGAACTCGTCGGGGTGCTCGAAGTGCAGCATCATGTGCAGGCCGACCTGCGGGTAGGTCTCGTGGAACCGATCGAGCATCGAGAGGAAGGTGCGGTCGAAGCGCTGGGGATAAAACGCCATCTCCTTGGTGCCGATGCGGATCGACTCGACGCCGGCTTCGGCCAGCGCGCCGAGCCAGGCCGCGATCTTTGAATTGTTCAGCACCATCGGGTCGCCGCCGGACATTAGGATCTCGCGCAGCTTCTCGCGCCCGCTTTCGGGGTGCACGCCGCCGTTTGCCGCCACCTCCGCGTTGTGCTGCTTGATGTACGGGATGATGTCGGGGATCATCGCGAGACCCTTCTTCGCAACCGTGCCGTCCTGTCGCCTGATCTCCTTACGGGCGATCAACTCTTCGCGATAGCAGAAGCGGCAATGGGCCGAGCAGGTCGCCACGACATACATGAGTCCCATCTCGTACTTGTGCAGCAGGCCCTCGACGGGACTGTAGTCCATCTGGTTACCGGGATCCTCCGAGCCCGCCAGATCCAATGTCTCGGCGGGGTCGGCCTTGACGATGCGCTGAATCGCGGCGCTGGTCCTGGCCAGCTCGTAGTAATGTCGCGTAATCTTCACGGGCATCCGCGATTCAACGTCACGCTCGGTGCCCTTGAGCATTTTCAGCCGTGCCACCTCGTCCTTGGAGTAGAAGTTGAGCATGTCCTCGGGCGCCTTTTCGTGGAAGAAGGGGCCGAGCCCACTGATAATTTCTCGCTCATAGCGCGCATCTTCGACGCTCTCGAGAAACTTCTGCTCGCGTGCGGTGGGGACGTAAGGTTGTGGGTGTGTCATCGTTCGGGCTCCATTGCGGGGGAAAGATTTAATGTCTATCGATCAGTTCTCCATTTTAACGCCCGAATCCCGATCCTACAAAAGCATTTGTGTCGAAGGTCGATCGTGCGTCATCGACTCTTCAACTGTGCATGAACTCTGCTGGAAAGAAAAAACAATCGAGGCGCGCGCTGGAAAGTGGGGCAGGAACGTGCGGACGCGTTGCTCAAGAATGGCTCCATCACGGAGAATCAATCTCAGGAGTTTATGAGCAACGGCGCGATTGGCAGCCACTTGGAAAAACCTGCAACGCAAAGGCGGGTTCAAGGGATTTAATCAGCACGCGGTTAGCATTATCATCGCGGAGACTGATCCGCGGAAGCAGCAGGGCATTGATTCGCGCCGCCCTGCACGTGTCATCGCGCACAGCCGGGCGCCGAACAGCGGGATAGACAGCAGCCCCGCATCCCGGCATTCTGAGCGCAGGCCGGCGGCACGTGCTGCCCGCAATCAACTCAACCGAAAGGACATTATGCCAGAGCCTGATGCTCAGAAGAAAGAGATCGATCAGACCGAGGAGCCACTGCAGGACCTCAGCCCGGAGAAAGACGCGACGGGCGGCCGGTCGAACGTGAAGGCCTTCGATGGGCGCAACTTCGATGCCGGGATGTCACCGGACGCGCAGAAGAAAGAGATCGAGTAAGTGGTCGAGAGCGGCAGCGCCGCTGTCGGTGAATCACGGACGCGGCGGTGAACGATACCGCCGCGTCTGCATTTCGCGGCTGGCCGGCGAAACACCGGAGCTGCCGCCTGCGCGGGATGACAGCGCGTCATCCGTGGCGTAGTCTTCGCCAGCTATGAATCAACCCGTATACATCATCGGCGGCGGCCGTACCGATTTTAAGCGCAACCTGAAGAAGGAAGGCAAAACGATCCGGCACCTCATCACGGAAGCCGGCCAGAAGGCGATCGCCGACGCGAGGATCGACGCGAAGGAAATCGAAGCTGCGGCGGTCGGTAATTTCAACGCGGGCCAATTCACGAAACAGCTGCATCTCGGCGCGTTCGTGCCGGAGATCGATCCCGCGTTGCATGGTATCCCCACGATGCATACGGAGGCGGCGTGCGCTTCCGGTTCGCTTTCGGTGTTGCTCGGCGCGCAGTGGGTAATGGGTGGATTCCACGATGCGGTGCTGGTGGTTGGCGCGGAACAGCAGAAGACGATGTCGTCGCTCGAAGGCGGTGATGCTCTTGGCGCGGCGGCGGATTACCACCTCGAGAAACCGGAATACGGTGATTTCCTCTTTCCGAAACTCTTCGGACGCATCGCGCAAATTTACATCGAGACGTATGGCGCGACTCCGGAACAGCTCGCCTGGGTTGCCTACAAAAATTACGCGCACGCCAAGCTCAACCCGCTCGCGCAGATGCGGGATGCGGATCTGACTTACGATTGTGCGTCCCAGGTGTCGGATAAAAACCCGAGCGTCGCACCGCCGCTGAAGGTGTCCGATTGCTCGCAAATCACCGATGGCGGCGCTGCCGTGGTGTTGGTGTCCGAGAAATACATGGATCGACACGGCCTCGATAAATCCAAGTATCCGCGCATGCTGGGGTTCGGGAGCACGACCGATTACCTCGCTTTGGAAAAGAAGGATGCGCCGGTCTTCTCGACCGCGCGGAAGGCAGCGGAAAAGGCGTTCGGGATGACGAATGGCCTCACGCCGCGGGACATGGATGGCGTCGAGGTGCACGACTGCTTCTCGATCACTGAGATCTGCGCCTACGAAATACTCGGTCTCGCGGAGAAGGGGAAGGGCGCCGAGCTCGCGATGAGCGGCGCAACCGCTCTGCCGCAGGTGCGCAACGAAAAGGTGAGCGGGAAATTCGACCGGCAGATTCCGGTGAACACCGGTGGTGGATTGATCGGCGACGGTCACCCGGTCGGCGCGACGGGCGTCCGGCAGGTCTATGAAGCGTATCAGCACCTGACGGAGCAAGCTGGTGCGCGGCAGATCGAAGGCGCGAAGAAGTTCCTGACCTTCAACATGGGCGGAAGCTTGACGACTTCTGTCGCGATGATCTGGGGTCGCGATTAAGCAGACGCTTAACATCTGATTGACGAACGGCGCGCGAGAAATCGCGCGCCGTTTTTTTTGGTCGGGCGAAACTCCGCAGCAGCGACGCGGGCGGTGATGACGGCGCGTAGTCGGCGGCCTAAGACAAAACCCCCTTCGGGCGGCGTCTGTACAGTGTGAGCGCTATCCGCTTTTGGTTCGTTAGGCCGCTCCGACACTGCTCGTTAGGCCCGTCCAGGACTGACAGCCGCAGGCGCGATTTTGGATCGCGCACAATTGTTGAATCCAATCTCGGATCTCGCTGCATCACATCACTGATGAGCGCGTTAGCAGTTGAAACGCCTGCGGTGGTGAACAGCTCGAATAGCTGCTCCCGGGCTTCCCATTTTCGGAACAAACATTCCCGTGCTCGAAACGCGATCCGCCACTTCGCGTTCGGCGTAACGAGTCATAATACACGATATATCAACAACTTACGATCGCGATAACATTATTGGCATGCGCTTTGCATAAAGAGAACTCAACCAGGCAAAACCAACCAAAAATATGAAACACACCAAAGTTAACTCGTCAGTCGGTCAGTCGCCCTACGCGATGCTCGTCAGCTCAGAAGAGAAAGAACGGAATCTCAGCGAGACCGCAGTTTATATGCTGTTGATCCTCAGCTCCGTCTTCTCGATCTGGCACGTCGCACAACAACCCGTGAACCTGCCCGTCAGCGGGATCAATCACACGGCTCCGGTTGCGCAGGCCGCGACTGCGCAAGCGCAGGGCGCGTAGCCCAGCAGTAGAAGGGCGAGCGCCCGATCGACGCTCGGCCTCGTGACAAACCCAACCCGCAGTTTAGCCCGTCTATGTTCTTCAATTCCTTCCTCCAAGACGTCCGTGTCGGCCTCCGCGTTCTCTTCAAGGAGAAGACGTTCTGCATTCTCGCGGTGCTCGTGCTGGCGCTCGGCATCTGCGGCGTCACGACGCAATTCGCGGTCGTAAACGCGTTTGTGCTGCGCGGCTTTTCCTTTCCGCAGCCGGATCAGTTGGTGAGTGTCGGGTTCATCGATCCGCAGGCGGACGCGAATCAAAACAACGGCGGCGCCGGCAATATCCCATCGGCCCACGACTACGAGGACTTGCGCGCATCGCAGCAGTCGTTCTCGATGATGGTCGGTTACCTGAGCGGTTCGACGATCAACGTCACCTACAAGAACACGCCGCAGCGCTACACGGGCGGCTACGTGACCGAAGATTTCTTCCGCATCGTCGGTGTCTCGCCGATCATCGGCCGCGACTTCACCGCGGAGGATAACAGACCAGGCGTCGAGAAAGTGGCGATGCTCGGCCATGAAATCTGGCAGCGCGATTTCGGCGGTGACCCGGCAATTGTCGGCCAGGCGATCCGCATCAATGGGAAACCGGCGACGATCGTCGGCGTGATGCCCGCGAATTTTAAGTTCCCGTTCAACGAACAACTCTGGGTGCCGTATTACAACGAGTTCCCGCTGAAGCCGCGGGAAGATGCATCCGCAAACGGCGTGCAGGTGATCGGGCGGCTGAAGCCCGGCGTCAGCATCGACCAGGCAAACCTGGAATACGTCGAACTCGCCCGCCGCCTCGCGACGGAATACCCGAAAACGAATGGTCAACTGACTTCCGCAAAGGTGCAGCCGCTGCTGAATGCATTCACGGGTCCGCAATTGCGGCAGACGATCTACGCCATGCTGGGCGCGGTCGTCGTGGTGCTGCTGATCGCCTGCGTCAACGTGATGAACATGCAATTCGGTCGGGCCGCGTTGCGCGCGAAGGAGTTGGCAATTCGCGGTGCGCTTGGCGCGACCCGGTGGCGGATTGTTCGCCAGATGCTCACGGAAAGCCTGCTCGTCGCCTCGTTAGGCGCGATCGTAGGTGTGCTAATGGCGTATTGGGCGCTCGCGTTGCTGATCCGTGCGACGCAGGCATTGCCGAATCCGCTGCCGTACTGGGTCGCGTTCACGATTGATGGCCCGGTCCTGGCGTTCACCGTCGGCATCACGTTGCTCGCGACGATCGTCTCCGGGTTGATTCCGGCGCTCCTCAGCGCTCGCGCGAATCCTGCCGAAGTGATGAAAGAAGGCGGCCGTGGCAACAGCAGCCGCGTCGTGAATGTGCTGACGCGCGTGCTCGTCATCGGCCAGATCGCGCTCAGCGCCACGCTCCTCGTCGCGGCGACGTTCCAGGTGAAGTCGATCCGTAATCAAACATCGCTCGATTACGGCTACGACGAAGATGCGGTCTACACCGCGCGCATGGGTTTATTCGAAGGCGACTACCCGACCTCGGAAGCGCGGCAGCAGTTCTTCCTGCGCGCGGTGCGGGCGTTGCGCGCGAATCCGGAATTCAGCGGCGCCGCCATGACCGGGCGTTTCCGGATGACGTTTGGGAATTTCGGACGCTACGAAGTCGATGGGAAGACGTACGTGACGGATCGCGATCGTCCGCAGGGCAATTCGGAGGCGGTGTCCGATGGCTACTTCGACTTGTTAGGCTTGAAGATCATCGAAGGTCGCGACTTCACGATCGACGACAATGATGCGCGCCAGCCGGTCGCGATCGTCAACACCAGCTTCGCGCGCAAATATTGGGGGAACGAGAGCCCGATCGGCCGCCGTATCCGGCAGTTCAATCCCGCCAGGCAGGAGGAATGGCGAACGATCATCGGCGTAGTTCCCGACACGCTGATGCAGGGGCCATTTAACACCCAGACCGACAATGCCGGATTCTACATCCCGCTGCTCGGTGTGCCGCCGGCCCCGCAATTCGTCACAGTGGTGGTGCGTCCAAAGCCCGGTCAACGCGCTGACACGCTCGCGCCGGCGCTTGGTCGCGCCGTCGCGCAGATCGATGCAAACCTGCCGGTGTATTTCGGTGGCACACCGGCGCGGTTGCACGACGAAATCCTCGGCATCAATCGAATCACGGCGAGCCTCTTCACAATCTTCGGCATCGCTGCAGTCGTGTTGTCGGCGGTGGGGTTGTACGGCGTGATGAGCTTCTCGGTAAACCAGCGGACGCAGGAATTTGGGATCCGGATGGCGCTCGGGGCGGATGCCGCGCGTATTCTGCGGCTGGTTATGCGGCAGGGGGCGGTTCAGTTGTCGGTTGGGTTAACGATCGGGATCGGCGCGGCGGTGCTGCTGCTCGGCGTGCTCGGTCGCGCGGCCTTGCAGAACTTCCTGTTTAAGGTCAACACGCTCGACCCGATCATCTACACCGCGGTCGCGGCGCTGCTCACGGCGGTCGCAGCGGCGTCGTGTTTCCTGCCAGCGCGCCGCGCGACGCGGGTGAACCCGATCGTCGCCTTGCGCGCCGAATAGCTAACGACAGCCGCGAGGTGCAGTTACTCTCCACAAAAGGCTTGCACTTGGAACGGCAGATGAACAGGCTCCGGCCGTTAGCTACTTACCTATGAAAAAATCCCTCCTTACCACAGTGACCGCTCTGCTTGGCGTCGCGTTTATCGCGTCGTGCACCACGCAGACGGAAAAGACGACGACCTCCAGCAGCTCCGAGCAGGCGACTTCGAAGAAGACGTCGGACGATGCCGCTGGCGGAACGTCGAAAAAGAGCACGACAGCTAAGAAGAAGTCGACCGGCAAGAAGAGCAACGTGTCTGGCCCGGGCGGTTCCGGTGCGGCCCCGAGCTCGAGTGATGACGAGAATCCCGGCGGCGTCGGCGGTACCACGAACCCAGGCAGCCCCGGCTCCGGCACATCGGCTTCGCCTTCTCCGTCCCCGCAATAAACGGGCGGCGATCGCAGTTCCTGATCAGGCGTGACGCCTTCGCGTCGCGCCTGATTTGTTTCGCCGCATCTACGTTCGGCGGGAGTGAGCTAGAGCGTCGCGACCGCCGCTTCGATGTCTTGCATGGTCACATCGGTCGCCACATGAGCCGACCCGAGTCGCGGTGTGACGACGAACCTGACCTGGCCGCCTTCGAATTTTTTATCTGCGCCGATCGCCGCCAGGATCGCGTCGCGCCGGAAGTCAGGCGGCAGCTTCGTGGGGAGCTGAAACTTCTGCAGCGCGGCGAGCACCCGTTGTCGATCGCTCTCGGGTAAGGCGGCTTTTCGCACCGAGACCTCGCACGCGGCGGCGATCCCGAGGCTGACCGCCTCGCCGTGTAAGAACCGCTCGTAATCCCCCGCGCGTTCAATCGCGTGACCGACGGTGTGGCCGAAGTTCAGCACCGCGCGCGCGCCCGATCGATCGTGCTCGTCCCGCGCGACGACCGCGGCTTTGATCTCCACGTTCCGGCGGACGAGCAGCGCGAGATCATCACGACGGAACTCCTCGAGCGCCTCGAACAATCCAGGATCAGCGATGACGGCGTGCTTGATGATTTCGGCGAAACCCTGATTGAACTGGCGTGTCGGCAACGTGGCCAGCAGGTCGACATCTGCGATCACCAGCAGCGGCTGATGGACTGCGCCCAACAAATTCTTGCCGGCGGAAGTGTTCACGCCCGTCTTTCCGCCGATCGAGCTATCGACCTGGGCGAGCAGAGTGGTCGGCACCTGGACGTAAGGAACGCCGCGGTGGTAAATGGCTGCGACAAACCCCGCGAGATCGCCAACAACACCGCCGCCGAGGCCGACGACGAACGACGATCGATCAAGCCCGGCAGCAGTCATTTCGTCGCAGACGGCCGCGACCTGCGCGAGCGACTTCGCTCGTTCACCAGCGGGAACGGTGATCACGCGCACGGTGAATCCCGCCGCCCGGAGACTGGCAGCGACTTGGCCCCCCAAAAGTCGCGCTGTCATCTCGTCGGCGATCACGGCACATTGCGGCCCGCGTAGCAAAGCGGCTGTCTCAGGACCGAGCGCTGCCAAAAGTCCATTCCCGACCAGCACCTGATAGCTCGCGGCGCCGACGCCGACAGAGACAGCAGTCACGGCGCGGCAACAATCTCCCGCACGACCGCCACCGCGCTTGACAACCGCCGCACGAATTTCATGTAAATAGCATCATGACCGACCCGGTTGATCCTGTCTCTCCTGCGCCTCCGCCACCGATCGCCGGCGCCAGCGTGAATCCGGGCACGACCGGCCTTCCGTCGAACATCGCCGCCGCGCTCGCGTGTCTGCCGCTCATCGGTGGGATCATCTTCTACGTGCTCGAAAAGCGCGACCAGTTTGTGCGTTTCTACGCGATGCAATCGATCATCTTCGGCGGCGCGTGGGTCGTCTTCGCGATCATCTGGAACGTTCTCTTTGCGGTGCTTGCCTCAATTCCGGCGATCGGCTGGATCTTCGCGTTCATCCTGTGGATGATTTGGGCGATCGTTAACATCGGCGCCGTTGTCATCTGGATCATCGCGATGATCAAAGCGTTCAGCGGCGTGCGTTGGGACATTCCCTACATCGGGCCGATCGCGCGCCAGCAGGTCGATGGCACATCGACCGTGGTTTAACGACTCGCCGCTATCCGCAGGCGAGCAGCTTCACCACAATCTCGGTCAGCACGAGCTCGTGGTCGCGCTGGCTGCTGACGAGCTGAAGATTTCCGTCGAGGCACGCCTCTAACCCGGCGATGAGTTGCGGCGTTTGGAAGCGGTGCGCCGACATCGCGGCAAGGCCTAGCGCGTAGGCATTCAGCGACCCATCTTTCTTGCGCGGCAGATGCTCAGTCGCGCTTGGTGGCAGACGGTTCACGGCGGAGACAAACGAGAAGGGAGCGGACGGCCGGGAGAGGCGGTGCCGCTCCATCAGATCTTTCGCGAGGAGGAGATTTCTGACCGTGGGCAGGATCGCGACGAGCAGGATGCCGATCGCGGTTTCACCCTGATCGAGCAGGCTCCGGACGAGCGAGAGCGCGCGGTCGAGATCGCACGCCGCGAGCGCATTTCCGAGCTCGAAAATCACGCCCGCGCGTGAGAGCGGCACCAGCACTCGCACTTCACCCGCGGTCACGCGGCGTTCCGCGCGGACGTAGAGATCGATCTTCTCCAGCTCGTTTTCGATCTGCCGCGTATCGCCGCCGGTCAGCAGCACGAACAGATCGAGCGCATCCTCATCGAACTGAAGATCGCGAGCCTTTGCGCGTCGCCGCACGATCTCGGTCGCTTCCTCTTCCCAACCGCTCCGGCTTGCGTCCAGCTTGTCGATGACCTGCAGCTCGGCGCGTTTCGAGAGCGCTTTGTAAAACGACCGGCGCTTATCGACTTCGCTCGCGCTGATCAGGAAGGTGATGTCTGGCGCCAGTCCCGCCTCGATCACCTCGCCGAGTTCCTCCAGCGCCGTCTGCACCGTCGCCGAGCGGCCGATCACGCTATCGCCGAGACAATTCGCATTCTTCAACCAGACCAGCTTGCCGCCGAAGAACGGCAACGTCTGCAATGCCTCGATCGCCGACCGCACGCGCGCGGCCGATTGCTCCGCGTTGTCGCCACAGCCGTCGATCACCTCCAGACCAAAGTCGCCCGCATCGGGCGGAGTCAGCTTCGCTGCGAGTTCGGTAGCGGCGCGTTTCACCTCGCTCTCATCGGAGCCGACGACCGCGTGGATGTTCGATGCCGCTGACGCTGTTCTCCTCATCGTCGCTCCGACAATCGTATGTCCGCGGAGCTGTGTCGACTCGCCGCCGTCGCGATTCTGCTCGCAGGCGGAGCAGCGCTGCACCTATCGTACGCCGCGTGTCTCGGGTGCGCTGCGTCGTCCTTTGGTTAGGGCTCCTGATAGTGACACGAGACGCGGGCGCGAGCAGCCGTATCGAGCTGCGCCCCTGCGCGATCAAAGAAGTCACCGGGCCGGTCCAATGCGGCAAACTCGAGGTGCTCGAGAACCGCAACGCGGCCGATGGACGTCGCGTCGCGCTGAAAGTCGTGGTCTTGGCAGCGACGGAACGGAAACGACAGCCGGATCCTGTGTTCATTCTCGCCGGCGGTCCCGGGCAGGCGGCAACCGATCTCGCCGACTTCTTCGCGCGCATCATGGCGCGCGTGAGGCGCAGCCGGGACATCGTCCTCGTCGACCAGCGCGGCACCGGCGGATCGAACCCGCTGAACTGCGATTTATATGGGAAGGAAACGCAGGCGCACCTCGGCGATCTGTTCCCGCCCGATGCGATTCAGCGCTGCCTGTCTGAATGGCAGCAGCGCGCTGATCTCCGCTTCTATACCACTGATGTCGCGATGACCGATCTCGATGAGGTGCGTAAGGCGCTCGGGTATGAGCAGATCAACTTGTTTGGAACATCTTACGGCACGCGCGCGGCGCAGGTTTACATGCGGCAGTTTCCGAAGCACGTGCGCAGCGTCATCATGAAAGGCGTCACGCCAATCACCACGCCGCTTACAACGCCGATGGCGCGCGATGCGCAACGCTCACTCGATCTGCTCTTTCAGGATTGCGCTGCGGATTCGGATTGCCGCGCTGCGTTCCCGAAGCTGAAAGAAGAAGCGACGTCGGTGGTCGAACGGCTCGAGCACGAAGTGGACGTCGAACTCGCAGCCGACGGGAACGGTACCAAGGAACGGGTGAAGATTTCGCGGGCGGCGATCGGTCCGACGATCCGCACGATGCTCCAGTCAAACGACACCGCGGCCAGGCTCCCCCTCTTGCTCCATCAAGCTGCGGAAGGTGACTATGCTCCGCTCGCCGGCGCGGCGCTCGCGATCCGCCGCGGGTTTTCAAAGGTCGTGAGCGTCGGCCTGTTCCTCGCCGTTGTCAGTCCGGAAGATGTCGCGATCAGCAATCCCGAGGATGTCGCGCGCGCGTCGGCCGGGACGTTTCTGCGCGACGACTACTACAGGCAATTGGAACGGCTCGCGCCTCTGTTTCCGGCGGTCGAAATGCCGGCCGATTACCGCACGCCGGTCAACTCTCCGATTCCGACGCTGCTGATCTCCGGCTATCTCGATCCTGCAACTCCGCCGAGCGGCGCGGACGAAGTGGGCAAACACCTGTCGAACAGTCTGCACGTGGTCGCACGATATGGCAGTCATTCGTACGGCGGCATGTCACCGTGCATTGACGAGATCATGGCGGAGTTCATTGAACGCGGCTCGACGGCCGGCCTGGATACATCGTGCGCCGAGAAGATCCGGCGTCCGCCATTCGCGATAAAAGGCGGCAAGTAGCACGACTAGACGCGTGAACCGCGGCGCCGCGGCGTCCCTCCGTGGCCGCTGCGCGAGTATTTCACCGGCTTCCGTTTCGGCTCGATCTTGCTGATCCCGGTGCCGTTCTTCACTTCCATGATCTGGTCGCGGAGGAGCGCGGCGCGTTCGAACTCCAGATTCGCGGAGGCCGTCTGCATCTCATCTTCGAGTTCTCGGAGCAGTTCCGTGAGGTTGAAGTCACCACCGGCTTCGTTCACGACCGAGGCTGCAATTTCGCGGCCGCGCAGGATCGTGTGCAGGCTTTCCTGGATCGCGCGTGTCACGGTCTTCGGCGTAATGCCGTGTTTCTCGTTGTATTCCATCTGCTTCGTGCGCCGGTAGTCGGAGATGGAGATCAACGCCTGGATGCTTTGCGTTACCGTGTCCGCGAAAAGCACGACTTCGCCGTTGATGTGACGCGCCGCGCGTCCGGCCGTCTGGATCAGCGATGTCTGGCTCCGGAGGAAGCCCTCCTTGTCGGCATCGAGAATGCAGACTAACGAGACTTCCGGGAGATCGAGACCTTCGCGCAGAAGATTGATGCCGACCAGAATGTCGAAGTCGGCTGCGCGCAGGCTCCGGAGAATTTCCACGCGTTCGATCGTGTCGATGTCGCTGTGGAGGTAACGCACCTTCAAGCCGACATCGCGCAGGTAATCGGACAAATCTTCAGCGGTGCGTTTCGTCAACGTCGTGACGAGCACGCGCTCGCTCTTCTCCACCCGCCCGCGGCAAAGCTCGATCGTGTCGTCGATCTGCGACTTCAGCGGCTTCAGCGTGATTTTGGGGTCGAGGAGACCAGTGGGTCGAATGATCTGCTCGACGACGAGCGGCTTGCCGGGTGTGTGGACATCAAATCTCTCTGCTGGCTCATCTGTCCGGCTGACGAAATGGAAATCGGCACCGTTGCTGCCGTTGCCGCCGCCAGGGAGAACGAATGGCACCTGCTCGTCTTCGCCGATGCGCGCGCGCTTATGCGGCACGTAACCGGTGTTCCCGACGACGCTGTTCTGGATCTCGAACTCGGCCGGCGTCGCGCTGACGTAGGCGACTTGGTTTGTCATGCCCATGAACTCCTTGAAGTTCAGCGGCCGATTATCCAGCGCGCTCGGCAGGCGGAAGCCGTACTCGACCAGCACAGTTTTGCGCGACCGATCGCCTTCGTACATGCCGCCGATCTGCGGGATCGTGGCGTGCGATTCGTCGATCACGAGCAGGTAATCCTTCGGAAAGAAATCGAGCAGCGTGAATGGCTTCGAGCCGGGCATGCGGCCGGACAGATGGCGCGAGTAGTTCTCGATGCCGTTGCAGAAGCCCATCTCCTGCAGCATCTCGAGATCGTATTCCGTGCGCATTTTCAGCCGCTGCGCTTCGAGCAACCGGCTCTGCGATTCCAGCTCGACGATGCGATGATCGAGCTCGTTTCGGATCGAGCTCAACGCGCGGTTTAGCTTATCCGCCGGCGTGACGAACTGCTTCGCCGGATAAAACGTGATGACGCTGAGCTGTTCGTGGGCGTGGCCGGTCAACGGATCGAAGCGCGTGATCGCGTCGATCTCGTCACCGAAAAACTCGAGGCGGATCGCCTCTTCGTCGGCGGTCGCAGGGTACACTTCGACGACATCGCCGCGGACGCGGAACTTGCCCCGCGAGAAGTCCATGTCGTTGCGGCCATAGAGCATGTCGATCAACCGGCTGAGGACCGCTTCACGCGAGATCTGCTGCCCCTTCTTCACCGTGAGCAACATGCGGAGATAATCTTCCGGCGAGGTGACGCCGTAGATACACGACACGCTCGCTACGACGATGGTGTCGCGGCGCGAGAGCAGCGCGCTCGTGGCCGATAATCGCAACCGCTCGATCTCCTCATTAATCGACGAATCCTTCTCGATGTAGGTGTCCGAGCGCGGGATGTACGCCTCGGGCTGGTAGTAATCGAAATAGCTGACGAAATACTCGACCGCGTTGCGCGGGAAGAACTGCTTGAACTCGGAGTAGAGCTGCGCCGCGAGCGTCTTGTTATGGGAGATGATCAGCGCAGGCCGATCGAGCTCCTTGATCACGTTCGCCATCGTGAACGTCTTGCCCGAGCCGGTGACGCCGAGCAGCGTCTGGTGCTTGTTGCCGGCCTCGATCGACTTCAGCAGCTTCGCGATCGCCTGCCCCTGGTCGCCGCGCGGTTTGTAGTTCGACTCCAGTTCAAACGGCATCGCGCAAACTACCACGCGCGCGCCGATTCACACCTGCTGAGCCGGCGTTATCTGACCACGGTGTCGTCTTCCGTCCACATCACCTTGTCGGCGCCGGCGGAACGGATCTCCATGTGATCGCGTGACAGCTGGTGGAAGAAATAGGGGGTGCCCCAACGATCGATCAGCTCACCTTTGTCGTTGAGCGACATGCCTTCCGGCGGGCCCAGCGTCGCGCCCTTTGGATTTCCACCCATCACGGCAGCCATGATCTCGGCGTTTGTGCCGACCGGGTTCTCGTTCGCGAGCGTGCGGTAATCGCGAATCATCAGGCTGACTTTGTCGACCTCCGTCATGGCGGCTTCGTCTGGTGAGGCAAAGGGTGTCGCGGCCGGTGAAGCGCTAGGCGCGGCGGCCGACGACGTGGGCTGCGGGAGGATTGTTGCTGTAGGGGAAGCTGTCAGCTTCCCGTCTTTCAAACTGGGGAAGCTGGCAGCTTCCCCTACAGCTGGCTGATCCCGCGTCGGCTCCGACTCGCGTTGCGAAAGCCAGACCGCGAACGCGAGAAGCCCAACCACAATGCCGATCGTGGCAGCGCCGAATCGACCGCGCATCGCCTTCAGCCCATGAACCCGAGATCGGGCACCGCGAACCGGTTAAGATTCGGAAAGACGGTGCTCATCTGCGTATTTGTAACGCCGAACCATTTCGCCAGAGTCGCCGCGAATTGGTCGACAGATGTCGTCGGAATCCAGCGGCCGGTGCTGGTGTCGTCGGGCCCACCAACTGCGAGCGCCGGCCAGTTGCCATATGTGCGTTGGCCTCTCACGGCGCCGCCGACAACAATGTGGTGGCTGCCCCAGCCATGGTCGCTCCCGAGATTATTGCTCGGGAACGTGCGACCGAAATCGCTGTTGGTGAAACTCGTCACGCGCTTCTCGAAATCCGCGTCGCCATATTGGAGGCCGATCTTGTGCATCGCCGCCTGGAACGCGTTGATCGATTGGCTGAGCTCCGCGAGCAGGTTCGCTTGCGAGCCGAGGATTGCTCCGCCCGGCGTCGGGTTCGCGGCCCCGGCATTGTTCGTTTGCGCGGTGTGCGTATCGTAACCGCCGACCTGGCAGAAGAAGATCTGGCGCTTCATTCCGATCCCCCCTTGCGCGGCGGTGCGGTAGCCGGCATCGATGATGCGGGCGATCATCTTCAGCTGTGCCATCAACCCCGAGGTGAACGTCGGGCCGCCATTCGGAACGGTAATGTTCGGGAAGTTTGCGGCGACATTGAAGTAGCTCGCGAGCAAGGGTGAGTTCGCGAGCGACGCTGAAAGCAACGAGCCGGTGGCGAGCGAGTGATCGAGCGCCATCGCGTAGTTCTGCACCAGCAGGTTCGCCTGCAACTCGTCGATCGCGAGGAGGCTGTTGAAGGCTGCCTGCCGCGCGCTCGCGGCCGGACCCGGCAGCGAGAGCGACACGACGCCCCCGGTGCTGACCGCATACTGCTGGACGATGCCGCCAACCTCGAACGTGTTCGCGCCCGCGAGTGAGATCGCGAGCGAGAGCGCGGCGGCGTTTCCGTTGCGGGGGTTCAGCGCGTCCAGCAGATCGGCGCAACGTCCGCCCCAGCCGGTGGTCGGCGGGCGATCCGGAATGGAGGTTTGCCACTGCGTCACCTGGTCGCTGTGCGAGAAAAGCTGCGGCGGCCGCGCGACGCTGCCCGATTGATACTGCTGCTTCGTGAGCGGATAGACGAGGGTGCCGGTATTGAAGAGCGCCGCGAGCTTGCCCGCATTCGTGTTTCCGTTCACCGGCATGGGCGTGCCATTGAACATCGCCTGCAGCTCGCGGCAGGCGGGATGAAGACCGTAGCTGTGCCCGTCGCTGTTGAGTGGGTTCAATGGCAGCGCGGTGGACGGGCTGCCGTCGGTATTCGGAATCGCGAGGATCGGCGTGCGAATCGTCGCGTAGCTCGCGTATTCGCTCGGGTCGGTCGGAATGAACAGATTGTTCGAATCGTTGCCACCGGATAGGAAAATGCAGACGAGCGCCTTGTAGTCGCCGATTGGCTCCTGCGCCATGGCGGCGCTGATGAAGCGCAGATCGCGGATCGTGTTGGTGAGCGCAATGGTGCCGAGCGCGGCGCAGGCCGTCTGGCGGATGAACTTCCGGCGAGTCGTGAACGTGGAGAAATGTTCCGGTTGCATGACTATTTCTGAATCGCGTATTCGGGCGAGGCGACGATCAGGTGGACGATCGCGCGGACGCGATCGCGCATCTGCGTGTTCGTCGGCGTGGCGCTCATGGGGAAGTTTGTCGTGTTGGCGGTGAAGTTCACGATGACCGTCTTGGCTTCCGGCGTCATTTGGCCGCCAGTCAGCAGATCGGCGAGCTTGTCGACCAGCGCCGGAATGGCCGCATTCGAAGTCTGCGCGGCGGTCATGTACGGGCCGAGGTCCATCGTGACGGCGTTGCTGCCACTGCGATAACTCGTTAGGCCGTTCGTGTTGTTGGATGAAAGAATCGCGGCTGAGATTGCATTCGTGAGCGTAACCACACCGGTGTCGGTGGTGAGCTGGAACTCCGGCGTTGTGAGGTTGTTCGCCGCCAGGCTCCCGGGATAGCGATAATCGGGCGAGAAGAAGTTGAAAACGGTCGGGGCGTTGAGCGGTGTCTGGCCGAGATCGTTGTCGCTCCGCCCGGCGTCGAATTTACTTTGCTCGAAGCGTACATTGCCGGAGCGCGTGACCGGCGGCGCCTCGAGTGCGTAGACGTTGAGCCCGAAGTTGTTCTCGACCGTAAAGGTGGAGCCCGGCACCGAAATCGTGAAGTGATCTTCGTCGACGACGTTGGTGATGACGTACTCGCCATCGGGATTCGTGGAGCCGTTCGCGGCAGGGAAGTCGAGCCAGACGCGGTCGTTCACTTCGAGGTTGTGATTGCCTTGCGTGCCGATGTTGAACGTTCCCGTCGCGGGGTTACCTACGCTTCGGACCGTGTACCCGGCATTCAGCCGAGGGATAAGAACATTGCCGCTGCGCGCCGGAATGGCTGACGGTTCCTCGGCGGTAGTGACGGCGAAGCGAGTCGCATCGGGAAGGGATGTGATCGTGTAGAGCGCGTCCGGTGCGCCGCCGGTGATGAAGTCGAGATAGACTTTCGCGCCGACGACCTGCGGGCCGGCGGTGTTGACGATGATGGTGTTGGAATTCGCCGCCTGTGTGTAGGTGACGTTCTGCAAACCTGTCGCCGTGACGCTGAACGTCGTGGCGGTCGGCGCAGGATTGTTCAGCACGGTGTAGCCCTGCGATGTGGGGTTGTTCGGCGGAAGCGGAGTGTTGCCGGTGAAATCAAGCATCACGCCGTTGCCGGCGGCGAGACGGTGCGGCACGCTCGTCGTGATCGCGATCGCAGGACCGCCGGCTTGCGCAAAGGTGCCGGTGTTGCCGACTGACGGGAACGCGCGGGCCGGTCCGGTAATGCGGAGCAGCGGCTCGCGTTGTTTGCCGCTGGTGTTCGCGAGCTGCGCCGGCAAAGCCGTGTTGCGTGCTTCGCCGTCGAGCAGAATCGCCCTGATGACCGCCTGCATGTTGCCGCGGATGTGCTGCGGGGAACCGTCGTCGTTAAACTTCTGCACGACGCGATGCAGGTATCCCGGGCTTGGGTTGCTGGTGACGAGACGTTGAATCAGCTGGCGGCAAATAAATGGCCCGACGCTGTCGTGGTAGAAAATGCTGTCGAGCGCTTTCTCGAGATCCTGCAGGCAATACGTATCGAACGCAGGGTTCGCGGGATCCGCTTCGCTGCCGGCGGGCGGTGCCGCGATCAGGCTGTAGCCGCGGGCGGCCGGCAGCATGACATTGTCGAGCACGAGCTTGGTCCCGAGCTCATGGCGCGTCGGCACCAGCACCATCGGTTCGGTGAAATTCGCCGGCGGATTGAAATTTGTCGGCAGACGTCCGCCGACGAGCGGCTGGTTGTAATTCCAGCCGGTGAAGACGCGCGAGAAACCATCGATGACCGCCTGGTCGTAGGTCGGGATGAGGTTACCCCGCGAATCGAGCACCAGCGTGCCATCAGGCCAGAGCCGGTTCAGGCCTAACGAGAAGAGCTGGATGATCTCGCGCGCGTAGTTCTCATTCGGATGCAGGCCGGTCTGCAGATTGCCCTTCTGATTCGCGCGCATGTCGAGATAGAGACCCATCGCAGGCGTGAGCGTGACCTGCTTCAGGATGTCGCGGAAATTCAGGAACGCGGAGTCGAGCAGCGTGTCGTAGTAGTCGGCGAGCGCGCGGGCGTTGTCGTTAAGGATTCCTTCCTCCGACACCACCATGATCTCGCTGAGCGCGAACGCGACGCGCTGACGCAGTTGATCAGGGGCGGTCACCGACCTCTTCCACCACGCATTAAACATCAGTGTGCCGGGATAAAGGTTGATCGGGCTCGGTGTGACGTTCGCGAGCACCTCCGGCAGCAGGAGTGAAGGCGCGAGAGCGAACTGCGCGTCCAGCCATGCGCTGAATCCATTCGCCTTCACAAAGGCGACGTCCGCGGGGCTGGCGCCGAAGGTCGCCTGATTCAGGAAACGCGCAGCGCCGGCGTCGGTGCTTGCGCTCGTCGGGTTGTAGCCCGGATCGGGTAGAGGGACCGGCGGAGTTTGCGATCCGCGGACGAGCGCGAAGTTCCCGCGGATCTCGCCGTTCGGGTAATTGACCGTGTGGATGTTGATGTAGGCTCTGCCTTCCTGGATAACGGTGACGATCTCGGCCGCCGAGAGTGTGCCGGCGGCTTCGATGTTCCAGATGTAGCCGCCGTCCGGCGTCTTCAGCTCGGGATGGAACCGGTCGATGTCGTCGATGTCGAAAATGATCTGGCTCGGATGTGTGCCGAATGGGTCGGAATGCACATGGGCGCTCGTTTGCGGCGTGCTCAAGCCGCTGGACCGGAAGTAGAGGATCGCCTGCGTGTTGGTGGCGTTCAGGCGCAGACTCGCGGAGCCGCTCGCGCTCGTCTGCGCGCCTCCTTGCGGCGCCATGTTTGTTGCGTAGAGCGTGCCCGCAGCGGCCGCTACGGCCGGGTAGTCATAGGGCGATAGCAGGAATCCGGGAACGACTCCGGTGTCGTTCGCGATTGGATTTGCGGTCGTGCCGGTGGGGTCCTGGAAGAACGCGACCGCGACGTGATCATTGGCGTGGCCGACGCCATGATTATGAAGCACCTCGAAATAGTAGCGCTGACCTTCCCGCAGCGAGAGCCAGCCGGACTTCTGATTGCCTTGCGCGTTCCACGTGCGCGCGCTGGTGCCCGGCGCGTTGACGGTCGCGCGGCGCACTTTGTTCACCGGCTCGGCGTCGTTTGAGATCCAGAGCTCGGCGGTGTTACTCGCCGCGATCCAGAAGTAGAAATTGCCAGTCGCAGGTGCCGTGAAGTAGCCGCGCAGACGCTTGGCGGTGTTGTCCGGGTAGGCGGTGTTGTCTTCGAGCGTGGACAACTCCTGGTCGACCGAAGTCGGCGGTGAGTTGATCGGAATGTCGGAGATCGCGGGGCCAGTCACGCCGGTCGACCAACGCTCGCGCGTAATGGCATTGCCGGTATTGAGGATGCGGATGTTCAGGACGGAGCTGCCGACGCCTAACGAGTTGCTCGCGACGAGCGCGACCTGGTAATCGCCGGCGGCGGTGGGCGTGCCACTGATCACTCCGGTGCTGGCGTTCAACGAGAGGCCCGGCGGCAGCGGACCGCTGTTCGCGCCCAGCGCGAACGTCGTCGGCGTGGTGGCGGCGTTGCTCGCGGTGACCGCGAAGTTGAATGGCTGGTTCACGAAGCCGAATGCGGTCAGTGCGCTGGTGATCGACGGAGGAGCAGCCGCACCGATCGCCGGATAAAGGCGCGCGGTCGGGATGATCTGCTTCACCTGATTCGCGCTGTACCAAGAGAGATGCGCTTCGCCGTTTCCGGTCGCCTGGTAATACTCCATCCTGATGTCGTAGGGGACGCCAGCGCGGAGGTTGATGGCGCCCGTCCAATCAGTCGCGCCTTGGTTGATCCACTTGTCGACGATGAGCTCGCCGTTCACCCAAAGTTTCACGCCGTCATTTGTGCGCGTGACGAAGTAGTAGGTCTCGGAATACTGCGGCTGCACCTGCCCGAGCCAGCGGACGACGTAGTAGGTCGCGTTCACGCCGGCACCGGGCGAGACGTTGTTCCAGACGAAGTCGATCGTCGCGTCGTTCCGCGTCAGCCGGAGATTGGCGGGATTGAATAACGTCGTCGCGTTGTAGCCGGCGTTGATCGCGGCCGACGTCGAGTTGTAGTAGTAGCCGGTCAGCCCGGTGCCGCTCGTCGTGCCCGCGGGATAAATCACAACGCTCGCGCTGCGGTGCGCCCCCAATGTGTAACCGCCGCCGGCTTCCACTTGCAGTGTGACGGTCGCGTTGTTGCGACGGCTCAGGTTCGCGACCGGGACCACCGGCACTTTCAAGGAACTGACTTTCGGCGGCAGCGTGACGGTGCTCGGCAGCGCGAGGTAATCGATGCCTTCCAAGGCGGTGCCGCTTTTCGTCAGTGAAACCGTGATCGCGCTGAAGTTGAGCCTGCCGCCGCGGGTCACCGTGATGCTGCCGATGGTCGTCGGTGTCGTCTGCGCGTTGGGTGGTTGAGTGGCGGAGGGCTCTGTCGCGACGAGCGTGACGATGTTCTCGTTAGGCAACTGGTTCGTGAGCGCGGTGTGATCGTCGACTGCCGCACCGTGCGAGTGCGTGCTGTTCGGATCGTACCCGGTCACGATCTCCGCCCAGTCGCTCACGCGGTCGCCATCCGTATCGATATCGTGAACAGTCGCGCGGTAGAACGCCTGCGGGTTCGTCAGCCGGGGCGCGGTGATGTTCTGCGAGTTACCATTTCCGCTCGCCTGCACCGCCGGCACGAAAGCCGCCCAGCTCGTCGGCAGCTCCAGAGTCGCCGTGCTTTCGATCGCGTAGACTTTCCCGCGCACGGTCGGGAACGTCAGAACGACGGTCTGCGTGTTCGCCGTGATCGACTTAATGGCGAACGTCGAACTCGCCTGCAGCGGATTCGTTCCGGCGCGAAACTCGACGCCATTACTTACGCCGTCAGCATCATCATCGCGCGCCAGCCACTGTGCATCGTTTACCTGAGCGTCCGTAAGACCGAAAGCCATCTTCCACACCGTCTTGTCGAGCGCGGTGTCGATCTGCGCGCGTGCCGTCACACCCGACGCGAGAAGTGCAAGGATGCAGGCCCACAAAGCCGTCGGGACCGCACGTCGGGAGCGTCCAATTTCGATTTGCAGGTTCACTTCACGGGGCTCCGGGAGCGCGACGGTAGTTGCTCGCGCCGCCAGCTGCGTTACCAATCATCCTAGTGGGACGGCACCGGAGAAAGGAAGCAATATCCGTGCGGCTCCGGTCGCTTTGTTTCACCCTCGTGGCTGCGTGGTTCGCCGTAGTTGCATGCGCCGCCGGTCCAGACCTCGGCGAGCAAACTGATGTCGCCGTGAAGGCTGAGAACACGAGCGCTGAAATTGACCGGGTCTATCTTGCCATTCGCACCGATGACAAGCACGGCACTGGATCGATGGGAGATCCCTTCAATGCGAGCACGGCTGCGCAGTTTGATGCGCTCTTCGCCGGCTTCTGGCAGACGCACGGAAGCCGCTACGAGCACGGCGAGTACGTCGAGGGCAAACCGCTCGCGATTCATCTCGGCCGGGGCGTATTTGAGACACGCTCCCTCAGTGATTATGGGCCGCACGCGGGTGGTCACTTCGCGACGCAACACTGGCTGGCGAAAGGTTGGAGATTACGCGGCGCCGGGATGCACGAGACCGAGATCCGGAACGTCAACCCGAACCCCGGTGGCGTCTGGATGTTCAGCTCGAGCGGCGGCAGCTGGGGTGGTCCGGAATCGGGTGGGATCACGATCGCCGATCTCACGCTCAACCCGCAGAAGTCACAGCACGAGGACCGGACACAGTACCGCGCCATCATCACCAGCGCGGATGGCGAAACATCGACCGCGACGACCGATGACGAGGGCTGGCGCGTCGGCATGCGGATCGAGATTACCGGTGAAAATTACAACGGCCCGACCGGGACATGGGACGGCGGAGGATGGAAGCTGATCACCGCCGTCGCACCGGGCAATTTCTCATGGCACTCGAAGAATACGTTGACGGGCGCGGTGACCGTGCGCCGTGTCGGTGAGTGGAATGGCACGCGGATCAACGGCCCGTCCAACCGGGCCGAGCGCGTGCGCGTGATCGATGCCGGTGCGAATTCACTCGCCGAGACGTGGCCGTTGTGGGTCGGTGGCGATGACCTCATCATCGACTCCTGCGTCGTCGAGCGCTGCTCCGGCATCATGTCGGGCATCGGCGCGTTTCCGGGTAGAAATCGCACGGTGCGCAACTGCATTGTCGACGGCGACGGCTGCGATGCGGTGCTCGCGATCAGCGCGGTCGAGCACGTCGAGGAGAACACCATTCGCAATGCAACGCACGCGATCTACGCGGACACCTTCTCGACGAGCGACGGGATCGGTGTGCATAACAACATCATCGAGAACCCGCGCGGCGGTGGCATTCTGATCCGGCCGCACGACCACACGCGAAAAATCGTCGTGACGGGTAATCGGGTGCGCGGCGGTTCGTCGGAAATTGGCATCTGGATCGATCCGCTTTCGACGCACTGGAACGGCACCGAGTGGCAGAACCCGAAAGGCGAGAAGATCTGGATCGACGACGTAATGGTGGTTGATAACGACGTCGCCGACAAACGGATCGAGATGTCGCAAGCGCGCGACGTGACGATCAGGAACAACGTTGCGGGTTTCGGTGTGTTTTACCGGATGCCGACGCCCGCGAGCGTTTCCGGCAACCGCACGCCTGCGGGGGAGGTGCCGGCGGGCTTGGAAGATCGGAGCAGCGAGATCGATCGCGTCGCACCCGCGGAAGGGCCGCCGTCTCCGTAGAGTGCGGCGCACAAGAAGCCGCGCTGATTTGATCTGGGAAATCGGGCAGAATCCGCCGATTCTCGCAAGTCACCGCCGTGGACTTGCGTAAACTCTTTGCCGAGCTGAAGCGGCGCCACGTCTATCGGGCCGCGGTCGGTTATGCCGCTGTCGCATGGTTGTTGATCCAGGTGGCGACACAGACGCTGCCGTTCTTCGACACCCCGGGATGGGTGATTCGCGTCATCATCGTGCTCTTGCTCGCCGGCTTTCCGCTCGCGCTCGTATGGGCGTGGATGTTCGAGGTGACGCCGGAAGGCATCGTGCGCACGGAGGATGCGCCGCCGGAGAATTCCGGCAGCCGAGCGTTGGGACGGAAGGCCAACTTCGTGATCATCGCGGTGCTGACACTCGCGGTCGCGTTGCTGTTGTTCGATCGCTTCCGCGCGCCGCGAACCTCGAGCCGCGAGAAAAGCATCGCCGTGTTGCCATTCGAGAACATGAGCACCGAGAAGGAGAACGCGTTTTTCGCGGACGGCATCCAGGATGACATCCTCACGAGCCTTTCGAAGATCCGCGACCTGAAGGTGATCAGCCGCACCTCGGTGATGGGGTATCGAGGAGCGGGCGCGCGGAACCTGCGCGAGATCGGGCAGGCGCTCGGCGTCGCGCATATCCTGGAAGGCAGCGTCCGGCGCGGCGGGAACCGCGTGAAGGTCACGGTGCAGTTGATCGACACGCGCGACGATCGCCACATCTGGGCGGAGTCGTACGACCGCACGATCTCCGATGCGCTGACGTTGCAGGGTGAGCTGGCCACGGAGATCGCCTCCGCTTTGCGGGCAACTCTCAGCCCGGAGGAGAAAGCGCGCGTGGAAAGGAAACCGACCGACAACGCCGATGCCTACGTGCTCTACCTGCGCGCGCGCCAGCTCGAGATCCATCCGGATACGTTGCTCCAGGATTTCAAGACCGCGGTGCAGCTCTACGGCGAGGCGCTCAAGCTCGACCCAACGTTCGCGCTCGCGCACGCGCGGCTCTCCGCCACGCTCGCGCGCATGTATCATTTCTACGAGCCGACTCCGGCGCTGAAGCAGCAGGCGAAAGCGGAGGCGACAGAGGCGCTGCGATTGCAACCGAACCTCGGCGAAGGCCAGTTCGCGCTCGGGCTTTGTTACTACTGGCTGGAGAGCGATTACGATCGCGCGCTCGAAACGCTGGACCGCGCGGCAAAGCTGTTGCCTAACGACAGCGAGATAGGCCTGATCGTGGCCGCGATCGCGCGGCGGCAGGGTCGGTGGCAACAGGCGATCGCCACCTTCCAGCAGGCGGAAGCACTCGATCCGCAGAACCCGAACATCGTGCGGAACCTCGTCTACACGCACGCCGCGGTGCGGGATTGGCCGGCCGCCTCGCGTGCGGCGGAGCGCTTGAATGTCCTCGCGCCAAATTCCGTCGGGGCGCGAATGCAGGCCGCGTACATCGACTTCTTCTGGAAGGGGAGCACGCGCGCGCTGGAGACGTTTCTAAATTCCACCGCGCCGAATATTGATCCGGATGGCGCGGTCACCGGCGCGCGCTGGGACGTGCGCATGATCAATCGCGACTTCGTTGGCGCGGAAGCGGTGTTAGCCGCCTCGCCCTTGTCCGACTTGTCGTACTTAAATGGCCATCAGACGCCGAAGGATTATTTCGCTGGTTGTGCGGCGCTCGCGCGCGGCGACACGGCAGCCGCGCATGCGGCTTTCGAGCGGGCCCGACCGAGTTTCGAAGCCGCGGTGCAGGAGGCGCCGGAGAGCGCCACGCGCCATGCGAATCTCGGTCTGCTCTACGCGTTCATGGGCCGGAAGGAGGCGGCCATCGCAGAAGGGGAACGCGCGGTCGAGCTCGAGCCGGAATCACAAGACGCGGTCGACGGCACATTGATGAAAAGCTATCTCGCGTTGATCTACGCGCGGGTCGGCGAACGCGAGAAGGCGCTGGCGTTGATCGAACGGCAACTGAAGACGCCGGGCGCAAGTGACAGCGTTCATTACAGCGTGAGCGTGCAGGATCTGCGGCATCGCTGGGAATGGGATCCGCTGCGTGGTGATCCGCGCTTCGAGCGATTGCTCGCGCAAGAGAACGCCGCGGCGAAGTGACACCGCTCCGCGGTTACTGAACGACTGTCGTGTCGCGGCGCGTGTTCGGATTGATACCGCGCTTGTTCAAGTCCTCGAGCGCCGTGTGCATTCCGAAGACGAGCGCCGCGACGAGGCCGAAATACATCGCCGCCATGCTCCAGCGTTGCGCGGGCGTCACTTCGTAGAAGCGCTGCTCCTCTTCGGTGTGTTTCCGGAAGAGCGAGAAGAGTCGCGGCAAGGAGAGGATCAGCACCAGCCAGATGATGAAGTTGGGATGCGTCCACGCCATCCAGCCGAGCAGCGCAATGCCGGGAAGCCAGAGCCAGGGCGAAAGCGCGGTCGCGATGCGGCCGCCGTCCAGCATGCCGACTGGCGTGAGATTGAAGAGATTAAGGAAGTAAGCGGTCCACGCGAGGCCGATGAAGAGCGGCGCATCGAAGCCGAGCCCAATCGCGTGGCAGACCAACGCCGCCGCCGAGCCGAGGATCGGTCCGCCGATGCCAACGCCGGCTTCGATCCAGGCATTCCGCGGCGCTTCCTTCAGCGCGATGAACGCGCCCATGAAAGGGATGAACATTGGCGCACTGACCTTCAGACCGAAGTGTTTCGCCGCGAGCAGATGCCCGCACTCGTGCAGGAGCAGGAGCAGCACGAAACCGACTCCCCATTTCCATCCCCAGAGGCTCGCGTAAACGCCGATCATCAGGATCATCGAGCCGCCCGATTTGAGGATGACCGGGAGGACGAACTTCAGCTTCGCGCCGAACTTCAGCACGATCACCGCGATCACGAAGATCGGGCCGAGGTAGCGCCGGAAACGGCTCCAGAACGTCTCGCGTCGGAGGAGCGGCGGCAGCTCCTCTGGCGGGATGGTGGTCGGCTGGTATCGCGGATCTACCGGCATGCTGCTGAATCTCGCACGTTCAATCGTGAACGTTTCGCAAATCGTGGAACGCTGCGCCGAGATGCGCGAGCACGTCCGTCGGCAGCAGCGATTCCTCGCTCGCGCTCCCATTGAAGATCGCGATCTCAGCCGCGCGTCCGCAGAGCCACGCGCCGAGCCGCGCGGCGTCGTACGGCGTGAGCTTCTGCGCGATCAAGGCTGCGCAGACGCCGGTGAGGACGTCGCCCATTCCGCCGGTGGCCATGCCGGGAGTGCCGGTGCTGTTGTAGCTCGTGGCGCGGTCGTGCTCGCTCACGATCGTGCGGCTGCCTTTGAGCAAGAGCGTGACTGGGAACTCGGCGCAGAAACGTCTCGCCGTTTCGACGCGCGACATTCCGTCGGTTGCGAAGAGGCGGCTCATTTCGCCGGGATGCGGTGTGAGCAAGCGCGGACCCGCGGGCTGCCGCAGAATCAGCGGATGTTCGGACGCGATGTTGAGGCCATCGGCATCGACAACCATTGGCTGCGTTGCCTCGCCGATGAGCTTCGAGATTTCTGCCGCATGTGCGCGGCCGAGACCTGGTCCGACCGCCCAGACATCAATCTTCTCGTCGAGCAATGTCGCGTACGAGGCGATCGGTTTCACCATCGCCTCCGGTGGCGCAGATGCGGCGACAACGGGGTAGATATCTTCGGTCACAAACAGCTCCACCAGACCCGCTCCGGCGCGCAATGCACCGGATGCGCAGAGAATTGCCGCGCCTGTCAGTCCTCGTGAGCCGGCGACGACGCTGACGCGCCCGAATTGGTTCTTGTACGCGCCAAATTTCCGCCGCGGGAGCAGATCACGCAACGAAGTGGGCGTTGCGAACGTCGGGCGCGGCCGCGCTTCTTCTGTAGGGGAAGCTGTTAGCTTCCCGTGTTTGAGACTGGGGAAGCTGACAGCTTCCCCTACAGTGCCGCCGCTTCCTGCCGTGAGGTCGGCAAGCGGCACCACCTCGAGCCGGCCGACGAAATTGAGCGCGCGATCCGCGAGCAAGCCGTGTTTCGCGAAGCCGACGGTGATCGTAAAATCGGCGACGACGCAGTTCGCATCAGCCTCGCCGCTGTCGCGGTCGAGCCCGGTCGGAAGATCGATCGCAAAGACGAATGCGTTCTGCTCCTGGCGGCGCCGATTGATTTCGCGACAGGCGGTGGCGATCGGCTCCCGCAGCGGCGGCGTGGCTCCGAGCCCGAGCAGACCGTCTAGAATGACAATCGGCGTCTTGTTGACCGCAGATCGGCGATCGTCACGCAAAGCCGCGCGCAGATTCGCCAGCTTCTTCGCCGCGAGTTCGCCGCAGTCCGCTTCTGCAAAGGCGAGCCGCAACTCGATTTCCCAGCCGCGCACGTGGAGCAGTTCCGCGGCTGCGAACGCATCGCCGGCGTTGTTGCCTTTGCCGGCAAAGACGACGCAGCGGCCCGCTCGTGGAAAGAAACGCTGAACGCCGCGCGCGATTCCCGCGGCCGCCTCGTCCATTAGCGCCTCAGCCGTGATGCCGCGGGCGAATGCTGCCTCTTCCGCAGCACGCATCTCGGCAGCGCTGACGATCGGCGAGTTCACACGAACGCCGCGTTCGTCCTGATGAACTGGATGTTGTCGCTGCTCCGCTTCTTCTTCGTCCGCTTGCTCCGGGAGCTTTTCTGTCGCGTCGAACGCGAGCGGCTGCGCGATGCGCGCGAGCTTCGGTGATATCGCGAGGTGCGCCGGTAGCGCGGCCGCGGCGCGGCGCGGACAAAGTCCGGACCGGCGATCGCCTGCGGCAGCGCTTCCGCTGATGCACGTGATCCGGGATTCAGCGGCTTATTGTAACCCGCGGGCTGGCGGCGAATGCCACGCGCAATCGCCTCGGCAAGTCTCTGTCGATATGCTGCGTTCAGGATCGTGCGTCCTTCATACGGGTTCGTTAGGAAGCCGCACTCGACGAGCACGCCCGGAATCGATGTGCGGCGCAGAACGAAATACCCGCGGCGCCGAATACCGCGATTCTCAGTCGGCGCGATCGCGACCACGTTGCGGTGGATGTTTGCCGCCAATCCGGCGCTATCGCCGCGATAATAATACGTCTCGATCCCGTTCGCTCCCGCGCGCCGCGCCGAATTAAAATGTACGGAAACGAACGTCGCGCCGCGGTAACTATTCGCGATCGCGGTCCGCTGACCGAGCGGAACGAAGACATCGCTGTTGCGCGTCATGATCACGCGATAGCCGCTCGCTTCGAGTATTCGGCGGAGACGCTGTGAAACGTCGAGCGTCATCTCTTTTTCGCTGATCCGCTGGCCCGGCACGCCGCCGCGGTCGATGCCGCCGTGGCCGGCGTCGACAATGATGGTGCGCGATTGGGCGCGCGCTTCGGCGCCACAGAAGGCGAGCGCTACGACAACGGCAGCGAGAGATTTGAGATACGTCAGCCGGAAAGAGGTCGGGAGCATGGATTAGGAACAATCAGTCATCCGCGGGAGTTGCAGCAGGTCGGACGGACAGTTTTGAGGCGGGCTTTTGCGCGGAAGGCGCGACCGGCACATCGAGCACGCCGCCGCGCACGGCGATCGCGCCATCCGCGGCGCGCCGCAACCGCGGGCGGGTCTTCGTTTCCATGAACTTCGAGTGCGCGATGAGCTGTCCGTTCAAATTGATCCGCGAATAAGCCCACGTCCGCGGCGCGGCGCAATGGAGAACGTGCAGTTGATTGAGCTGATCGAGTTCCACCTGGGGTTCGTCAAAAGCAATTACCCGGCCCAGCGGGTAAGTGCTGTAAACTGCGCCGGTCGATTTATCCTCCACGCGCACGTAGAGCTTCGTGTGATCGGGGAAGCGGTTCGAAAGGAGAGAGAACGTCCGGACTCCGCCAGCGCCGGGCGTTCCATCGGGAACGCCGACCGTCCGCTCCCAGATCGCGCGTGCGCCGCCGACGTGGAACACCTTTCTTTGGGAATAGAAGAACTTGTTCAGATCGGCGAAGAAGACGTTCGCGCGGACGTGATACGCGCCGAGATCGTGGATCGGGAAGAGGGGCGTGAGATTGATCTTCCGGGTGACGGATTGCCCGGCCTGAATCGTCAAGGGAGGTTCTGAGAGACGATTCTCCGGCGCGAGCAGGCGGCTTTCGGCAGCGGTGATCTCGAAGCCAAACCATTGCTGCCCGCCGTCGTCACGCAGCTCGATGTCGCGGCCGGCGAGATTGGTGATCTGGACATTCGCGATGACCGGCTCGTAGGCGACGTACTGCGTGCGTGCGAATTTCAGCTCGACCTGGATCTGCGCTCGCGCGGTTCCCGCCAGCAACATGCCGAGCAGCAGACAGGCGAGGGTTCTCATTGGCGCGCAAAAGTAATGCATGTGCGCGAAGATGAAAGCAGTGGAGGCGGTGCCTTCGCGCCGGAGTTTCTCTCCGGCGCAAGGGTCGTCCGGCCCGGGGGCGGGCCGGCTCCACGCTACCCGAGCTTGCGCATGCCGCCGAAGAGGCCGCGCTTCGTAGCCTTCGTCTCGGCTGGCGGCGGTGCTGCCGCGGCAGCCGTTGACGCGGCGCCAACGACCTGCGCTTTGCGCCGCGAGACGGCTGCGATCACAGCTTCGTCCCACGATGTAGTGATCGTCTGCACCGGCGCGCGGACGGAATAGTCGTAAGCAAACTCGACCGCCTCCCACGCGACGACATCGTAGAGCGCATCCGCACCGCGGGCGGCGCCGCGCTCCGCGTGAATGATCCGTCCGCTCAGCAGATAAACGATTGCCGTCTTGGAACCTTTCACGAGTTGGATGGCCCCGCTGCGCAAGCTGAGGCAACACATTTGCAAGACATCGAGCGCGTGAAACAAATCCATCCCCGTCTGGCGTTGCTCCTCTGCACGCGCAATCGCGTTCAGCAGGCGTTCGCCTTCGATTGGTTCCGGGAAGACTTTCGACTGCGGAATGTCGAGCCGTTGCTCGGACGCCGGATATTCCGGCAGGAACATCGTTTGCAGCCCCGCGAACGTGTCGCTCAGGCGAGCGGCGAGCGCGAGACCATTCACGTCTTCGCCATGCAATTGCGTGAGCAGCAACGAGCAACGCGGCACGCCGCGCGCCCAGTCAACGGCGCGCGCATCGGAATTCGCGAAGCCACACTGGTGCTCCGTGTATTCCTTCACCATCCGCACCAATTCCTCTCCCACCTCCACGTCGTGGTGGACGATGAGCAATTGCATTACGGCGACTGCAGGCTGAGCGGCGGCGGAAAGAAATTCAGCAGCTTCGTCGGCTCGGCGCGCACGTCCTGGAGCTGATCCTGATAGTAGACGCGGATCTGGTAACCGGCGTACTTGCGCGTGCCGGTCTTGCCTGGCGCTTTTTTCGCGGTGCTCGCTTTGCGCCCGCCAACCGGCGGAGTGACATTCGCCGCCGCCTCGGCCAGAGCGCTATCCGACAGAACAGCGCCGCCCTTTAGCCGCAGGTAGCTGACGGCGAGCATCTCGGTGTCTGTGCTTTTCCAGTCGTGATTCGGCGTCAGCCATTCGTAATTCACATTCGCGTCGGTCAACGCCGGCACCGCGCTGTCATCGATGCTGTCGTAGAAATAAACCTGAATCTTCACCTTCGTGTGATCGATCAGCGTGTTCGCTTTCACCTTCACGCCGACCTTCAGCGTGAGGTTCGCCTCGGCTTCCGGGTCGGGATTTTCCGTCACTGTCGCCTCCGTGATCCCAAACGTGGATCCGTCGGGAATCCCGTCGGCCGTGGCGCGAGTCGTGCCGGCGTCGAGCGGCGCGACGCCCGCGAAACCGGGCCCGGCCGCCGCTGAAGAGGGCGCCACCGGGACGGCGCCCACTTTCAATTTCATATCGGCCAGCTCATACAACGCGCCGGCCGAAGGACCGATCGCCTGGATCTTGCGCCACGTCTCGTTAGACCGATCGAAGAGCTGGATCGATTCGTAAATCATCGCCATCTCGGCGAGGACGTTCGCGTTCTGCGGATCGCGCTGCGACGCGTCCTGCAGACGCGCGAGCGCGTTCGTGGTGTCGCCGCGCTCGCGCAAGAGCGTCGCTTCTTTCAGGAGATGCTCGGCAACGGAAAGAGCGGCGTTGCTCGGCGTCGTCTGCGCGACGCTCGTCGGTGCGGTGGTCGTCGGCACGCCTGCCTGGGTGGTCGGAGCCGCCGTTGCCGCCGGTGCTGGTGCGGCCGGTTGCGTTGCGACGACGGGCTCGTTTGCCTGGCGCGCGGCGCGAGCGCGGCCGCCGTAATAGACGCCGACCGCGATCAATTCGGCCGCGCCGACGACTGCTGCCGCGATGACTGCAATCCGGAACGTTTTGTCGGGTCGCGTGGACGGAGGAAACGTGGTCGCGCGCATGGTCGGGGTGACCCGTTCTGTAAACGCGACGATTGCGCGGTGTCAACCTGTAGCCGTGGCGCCGCGGTGCCGCCGCCTCCTCATTGAGATACAATCGACCGCCGCGAAAGAAGTGGAGGCGGCCCGCCCTCGGGCCGGAGTTTCAAGCTGGCGTTTCAGGAAGATCCTCCGGCGCGAGGGCGCGCCGGCTCCACGCTTTCGCCCCGGCGGCGAATCACCGGCGAAGGCCTAACGAGAGATATCGGTCTGGCTGAGGAGCTTGAAGCCTTCGCCAAGCAAAACAGACGACGCGCAATCGGTGTCATCCACATGCAGCGCCAGCGCGGCGAAACCGCGCGGCCGCGTGAGCAGGGGATAGCTGAAGTGGACGTTCACCTCCGCCATCAGGAGCGCGGCGAGCAGCTTCGCCAGCTGGCCCGAGACTTCGCTCATCTCCACGACGACCATTTCGCAAACACCGTAAGCAATGTCATGTTCGCCAAAGAGATTCTCCACCAGATCCGGATCGCTCACGACGATGCGCGCGATCGCGGAGTCGGTCGATTCCGAGATGCTGAGCGCCACGACGTCGGCGTGGTGCTGATTCAGCAACTTCACGATATCGAGCATCGCGCCGACCTTGTTCGGCAGAAAAACCGAGAACTGCCGGACGAGGGGACCGTCTATCTTTGACGTCGTTTCTGGAAGATCGAAAGCCATGGTGCAAGCGGCAGCCACATGGCCAACGCGAGAGCGCGCAGTATCTCACCGCGTCCGATTTGTTGGCAAATGGATTCTGGCGCGGCCGGTCGCTGCGATGCGGCGACGGCGATGTGGCGCCCGGGGATGCCGCAGACGATGTTCTTCGGCTACGATGCGGTGGGCCGCTGCGTCAAGCGCTGGACCGGACCCGACAACCACACGCCAGCCGATTACAATCTCGCGACGTATTTCTACTACGATGGCTGGAAGCTCATCGCCGAAAGCGACGGACCCAACGCCTTGCGCTACAATATCTTTGGGGCGGGGCCGGATGAGGTCGTGTTGCACGAGAATTACACGAACCAACAGCTGCTGTATTTCCATCACTACGATGCGCGGGGCCATACGATCGCGCTCTCCGCGCGCTACAGCGGCCAGCTCGTCGAGCAATACGCCTACGACGCGTTTGGGAAGCCGTACTTCTACAACGGCGCTCGGCAGGAACTGCTCAACTTCAACGGCACGCCGCGGAATCAGTCAAACGTCGAGAACCGGTTCATCCCGACGTGACGGGCCTACCCCAGAAGCACTCCTCCGATTTCTCTACTGACGATCAAAAATCCGCCCGAGAGGGAGAAGTCGTGTACAAAGTCAACGAGTCGAAACCTGACGTCGTCACGCGGTTGACGCCCCAAACAGACGGGAGTCCGGCAGTCGAGAGACCCGTTCTATTAAGAGAACTCTTAAACAACAAGCGATGAAGAGGTACACAGAATGGACAAGTGCCCGGTTCGTGCGGCGTCTGGTATGGTGTGGGTGTTGTGCCGGTTTGATCACCGCGCGCGCGGCGTTAGCGACGGTACCAACGGATCACCTGGTGCCCTTAAACGCTACGGACCTCGATCCGTCGTACTGGCGCACGGTTACAAGGCTGCTGCTAGTCACTCCGGCAGACCTCGCGAGATGCGTTTGGTTGCCGGGTAGCGTAGGCACAGAAGGGGCCGTGTCACTGTATACTGTCCCAAAACAGAAAGGCTCTCCTAAAGGCACGAGGTATCGGATGACCGCAACGCAAGCATCGGAGCCGATCTGGCAGAAGCTTGCCGCATCCGGAGGCAAACCCCTCGACATCCCTATCGAAAGGTTCGACGTCTCAGTCCCGGAGTCGATGGCTCTCGCGTTGGCGAAGCTGTGGCGTACAATGCTCCAACGGACGGCGATGGCACCCACCATGTCGTCGGTGTCTGTCGATCAAAGTACCGAGTTGTTCTCTGCTAAGGTAGCCGCTCGCGAAATCGTTGCCAAACTCGACAAGAATCCAGCGAACAAGAACAATCTAGAGTTATTGGAGATCGCGAACTCGATGCTGGAGTATTTCAACTACCCTGCATCAGAGCGACCCGAACGCGCTGAACAAATTCGCAAACGTGCTTTGGCACTCGTTCAGCGGCTTAATGCTCCGCATTAATATGCGGCGTCGGATTACTGGCGATTCCCGCGGGTCCGCGGATCGAGCTGCGCGGCGCGGGCGAAATGTTTGTCCGCCATTTCCTGCATGCCGACGTTTGCGAGCCGCAGACCCAGCATCGTGTGGTAGAGCGGATCGCTGGGTGTGAATTGATCGGCTTGTTGCTCGTGCGCGGCGGCTTCTTCCATTCGCCCGAAGGAGCGCTTCGCACCGGCGAGCTGGTTTTGCACTAACGCCAGCCGCGGATTGCGCGCAACGGCTTCGGACCAGATCGCAATTGCTTCTTCCTTGCGGCCGAGCTTCCAGAGCGCTTCGCCTTTTTCCTGGCGGGCGAGGATGATGTTGTCGCGCTCGGCGAGCGCGCGATCGAGCGCGATCACAGCCTGCTCGTAGCGGGCGAGGCGATTCAACACGGCGCCGCGGTAATAGAGACTCAATGCTTTCGCGTCGCCTTTTTGGCCCTCGGCCGCTTGCGCGAGCAGCTCGGCGGATTTATCGGTGTTGCCCGCGAGATACTCGAACCACGCGAGCTTCGAAAGCGCCTCATTGTTGTCGAAGAGGCCGAAGCTCGCGGCCGTGCCGTAATGCTGCCGGCCACGCTCGATGATCTCACGGTCGGCGGCGCTCAGCCATCGGGCGGGATTTCGCTGCGCGAGCGCGAGCTCGTCGGGGATGGTGAGCTTTTGAAAGGCGCGCCCGCCAAGGTGCTCATGGTAGCGGACCCAGCTAGTGTGCGCGGCGAGGCCGAGCCATGCGATCGCGAACGCGAGGAACGCCCATCCGGTTGCCTTGAAGCTGCCGGAGGCCTTTAGCTGAAATCGGTGGAAGTAGACGTCGCGACTGGCGATTAGCCGCCACGTCTTCAACGCCAGAAACGTCGTCACCGCCGCGCAGCCGAGCGCCATCAGAAACGGCACGAGTCCATACGCGCCGCGAATCCCCAGAAAGCTCCCGAGGAACACGAGCGCGGCACCGATTTCCTCCGGCCACGTCAACGAGTAATTCTTCGGCACCGCCTTTGACGTCGGCACGGTGACCGCCGGTTTGCCCCAGCCGAAATAGAGCGCCTCCTTCGGGCAGACGCTGATGCAATCCATGCATTTCATGCAGCCCGGATCGACGACCATCCCGTACTGCTTCACCTCGGCGTGCACGAGGACGTTCGAGGTGCAGGTGGCGGTGCAATGGCCGCATTGCTCGCAGGCGTCGGTGACGCGGATCTTGCCGGGCGCGACCTGGTCGGCGAGGCGAAAGAATCCGCCGTACGGGCAGGCGTAGGTGCAAAAGCCTTTCATCCCGAGGAAATAAACGATCACGAAGCCGCAGATGAAGAGGAACGGAATTGCGACGGCGACCGATGGGAACGTGGCCCAGAAATCGTCCGTCACGAGGTGATTGGTGAACGGCGGGATGATCGGTCCAGGATCAGGCGTAAAGAGGAGCCGGTATGCCGTCGGCCAGACGAACATGTAAAGCGCCGCGATCACCGGCACGTAGATCAACAACCGGGAACGGAACGGCTTCGGCGTAATGCCGACTTTCTTGAGCAGCCACGCGCAGAAATCCTGCAGCGAGATTATGTGGCAGCCCCAGCCACAGACAAACCGCCCGAAGACCATCGTGCTCAAAATCGCGAGGCTGAAGAAGATAAAGCCCGCATTCACGGCGCCGCGCTGGAGCGTGTGCATCGCCTCGGACGGCTCGATCGGCGAAATCGTTTTGCCCATGAACCACCACTGCAGCACGTGCGCGATCATCGCGAGATTCAGCAAAATGAGCGCGCGCGCACGCCACGGCGCCGTCTTCGATTTCCGCATCATGCTCCCCGGAATGGGAGCGACTTTGCCGGCTGGCCGAGGTTTGCGGCCGGCCGCTCGAGCTTCGGGAGGTTGGCAGCTGCTTTTCACGTTAGGGACGCGCGGCGATCGCCTGTGACATTACGTGCGGAGCTTAGCCCATTCCGGTGAAATCCGGAAAAAGTTAATAATTAAATCTGTCCTTTCCGCAGACATCGCATACGATGGCGAAACGTCTGCTCTCGCAGACGGGCGATATTCGTGTCGTCGACAACCACTTAGACAATCAGAAAATGAAAAAGACCGTAACCAATTTCGTGCTCCCCGTGCTGGTTTTCGTTGGAATCGCGGCCGGCATTTCGGTCGCGCAGTTCCCGAAGAATGACGCACAAATCGACACGCAGGAGACGTTGATCGTCGACAGCGGAAGCATCGAGCTGCAGCTGGATGTCAACCGGCTCAATGGCCTGACGGAACGAGCGGGATCCGCGCCGACAACTTTGCGCTTCCACGCTGCGCCGGACTCCTTCTTCCAGGTGGTTGCCTATAATAATGAACTGCGCGGGCCGACCGGCGGATCGATTGTTCTCGTGCCCGAAAATTCTGCGCTGCTGCCGGCCGCGCTGAACGCCTCTTTCAATCAGCTCGTGATCGAGAGAATGTCGGACGACGTCCAGGAGCTCGTGATCCGCGACGCGAAATCGGGGTTCGTCTTCTTCAACCTCGAAGGGATGAGCTACGACTACGATGCCGCGGGACGGATGCTGCAATTCACCGACGGACGGCTCGTGATTTCGGAAAGTTTCGCGAAAGACATGGGGCGGCCGTCGGATGCCGGGACGGTCATCGGTGGTATTTCGCTCGGCGTGAGCCTGCGGTTGATCGAGACAAGGAAGGTCGTGAACGGCGCGGTCGAATCGACGGTGCTGCCAGCGGCTGACGCGCCAAACTCGGTGCCGGGGCCGGACGTGATGGTCGGCGACCTGCCGGCGATGCAGCAGGTTGGCAATGCGGCCGGCGGCCGCGTCGGTGTCGTGGTCGCGACGACCTCCTGCAATAACGGACAGGCGGAATTCAACTGGTTCGCAATGCCGAACACCGATCACCCGGTGATCCCGCAGAACCTCTACCGGATGAGCGGCGGCGCAGATAACGCGCAGCGCTTCGAGCAGATCGGTCAATCCTGGTTGAAGCATGCTTTCACCGCGTTGCAGCAAAATGCCTGCGGGTTCGGCTGCCAGTCCTCAGGAACCGGAACACGGCTCGGCGTTGGTTGTTCCGATCCCTACTCGATCAGCAACAACGCGAGCCAAGGCAGCCTCGGCTCACGCGCGTGGGTAAATCCATTTACTGGCGCTTTCCCCAGCAACGCCCGGGAACACGGCGGCCATACGCATGACGACACTTCGCACCGCACACTCGTGAATATCTCGGACCTGAATACCACATTGAACGTCGGCGCGACGTACTACGCCGAAGGCCAATATGTGACACCGCATGAATACGCGTGGTGCCAGGGGCACCCGGGCGAGTGCAACATGTACAACAACGTCTCGTATCGCCGCTACAACGTCACCGGGACGACGAGTCCGTTTACTTTCTCGACCGTCGCGGGGCAGCCGACCGTGCGACAGAAGTCGGCCATTGAAGCGTGGACAGGCGCGACAATTAACAGGATCGAGCCGGCGCCGGGCACCGATGGCCAGGGCTTCATCGGCTACAAAGTCTCCGGCCCGGTCGATGGCATGTATCATTATGAGTACGCGGTCTACAACCAGAACCTCGACCGCGCGGTTCAGTCATTCAGCGTTCCCGTAGGCTGCGGAACCGCGATCAACAACGTCGGCTTCCATGCGCCGCCAAATCATCCGCCGTTCGCAAATGACAACATCGGCGGCACTGGCCTCAGCAACGCGGCGTGGACTCCGACTCAGACCTCCGGGAAGCTGACGTGGGCAACCGAGACCTTCGCGCAAAACGCAAACGCGAACGCCATCCGCTGGGGCACCATGTACAATTTCCGCTTCGATTCGGATCGCCCTCCGCAGCAGACTCTCGCGACGGTCGGCTTCTTCAAGACCGGCGAGCCAATCACCGTGGCAATCCAGGCGCCGTCGGCCGCTTGTACTGCGCTGCAGGCAGTGAGCGCGGTCTCGCGGAAGATGCACGGCGAGTTGGGAGCGTTCGACATTCCGTTGCCTTTCAGCGGCCAACCGGGCGTGGAATCGCGCCGCAGCTCCGGCGGCAATCATAGAATCGTCTTCACGTTCACGAATGAGGTCGTCAGTGGTAACGCCGCTGTGACCGAAGGCACCGGCAGCGTGTTGGGCTCTCCAACGTTCAGCGGAAACACGATGAGCGTTGTCGTCACTGGCGTGCCGAATGCGCAACGCGTCGGCATAACGCTCAACGGCGTGACCGATAATTTCGCGCAGACGTTGCCTGAGACCACGCTCGTGATGAAGGCGCTCTTCGGCGACACCGATGGCAACAGCAGTGTCACCGCCAGCGACATTGGCCGCGTCAAATCCGAAACGAGCAATGCCGTTTCTGGAGCGAACTTCCGCTCGGATCTAACCGCCGATGGTGCCGTGAATGCTTCGGATATCGGCGCCGTGAAGTCGATGGCCGGCACCACGCTGCCGTAGACAGCAAGCCTTCTTCTTTCGGATCGCGCCGCGTGTAATCGCCGGCGCCACAGCTGATCGAAGAGCGCGTCCTGTGACGGCGACAATCTGTGACGCGGTTCCCAGCGTCCTTTTCCGCATGTACGAAAAAAAATTTACCTGCGCGAGTAGAGAAAACCGTCATATTGTCCCGGCTGCCCGCATTCCGCAGGCCGCCGTGACCTGTCTAACCGAACCAAGATAATCCTCCCTTACATGAACAAGACCGTGACCCGAATCGTGCTGCCCGCGCTCGTGCTTTGCGCCGTTGCTGCGGGAGTTTCCGTAGCGCAGTTCCCGAAGAAACCCGCCTCGGATACCGGAACTCTCCAAACCATGATCGTCGCCAGCGGCACCGTGTCGATGGATCTCGATTTGAACCGCCTCAGCGGAGCGCGTGAATCGGAGCCACAGGCGCTACGCTTCCAGGCGGTCACGGACTCGTTCTTCCCGGTCGTCGTTTTCAACGACGAAGTGCGCGGGGCGGAACTCGGCTCGATCGGCCTGATCCCGCTCAACTCCGCCACGCTGCCGGAAGCTCTGAGCGCTTCGATCAATCAGCTCGTCGTCGAGAAAACCGATGCGAGCGCGGCATTTGACCTCGTCGTGCGCGATCGCGAGACGGGTTTCGTCTTCTTCAACATCGAAGGCAACCTCTACGAGTACGATGCCGCCACGCATTCCGTGCGAATCAATGGCGGGCGGCTTCTGGTTTCGGAGGAATTTGCGAAAACGCTCGGCCGCCCTTCTGACGCCGGCACGGTAGTCGGAACAATCTCGATCTCGGCGGCGATGCGCGTGATCGAGGTCAGGAAAGTCGTCAACGGTGCTTCGGAAAAAACGTCGCTGCCACCGTCTGCCGGCTTGGACGGCACGGACACTCATATCACTCGTCCAGGACCCGACGTCATCGTGGGCGATCTGCCCTCCATGGTCCAATTCAGCAGTAGCGGAACTCGAGTTGGATTAGCGATCGGCACGACCTCATGCAACCTCGGCAACGTCGAGCTGAACTGGTTTGCGATGCCGAATACGGACCACCCGGTCATTCCGCAAAACCTCTACCGAATGAGCGGCGGAGCGGACAACGCCCAGCGCCTGGAGCACGTCGGACACTCATGGCTCAAGCATGCGTTCACCGCCTTGCAGCAAACTACATGCGGCACTTGTCACTCCTCGGGAACCGGCACCCGTCTTGGCGTTGGCTGTTCCGATCCGTACAGTGCGGGCCTGAATGCGGATCAAAATGGACTCGGATCGCGCGCCTTTGTGAATCCCTTCACGGGTGTCTTTCCCTCGACCGCACGGAACCATTCCGGCCACACCCACGGCGGGACGGTGCATCAACTGTTGGTCGAGGGCAACGAGCTGAATCCGACATCGAACCCCGGAGCAACCTATTACGGGGAGGCTCAGTACGTGACCCCGCATGAGTACGCCTGGTGCCAGGCGCATCCCGGCCAATGCAACATGTACAACAACGTTTCCTACCGCCGCTTCTCTGTCAGCGGGAGCGGAACAAGCTTCAGCTTCTCCCCCGTGGGCGCGACCGTCCGCATGGAACCGGCAATCAAAGCCTGGACGGGAGCGACCATCAACCAAATCGAGCCCGCACCGGGAGTCGATGGACGTGCATTCGTCGCCTACAAAGTCTCAGGCCCGGTCGGTGGCGTTTACCATTACGAATATGCCGTGTATAACCAGCACCTCGACCGTGCCATCCAGGCCTTTAGCGTTCCTCTGGGATGCGGCGTCTCGGTGACGAATGTCGGCTTTTACGCGCCACCAAACCATCCCGGAACGCCTAACGACGGGACGGTGGGGAGCACCGGCTACAGCAATACACCGTGGACGCCGACGCAGACCCCGGCTGCCTTGCAGTGGGCCACGGAGACCTTCGCGCAGAATCAGAATGCCAACGCGATCCGCTGGGGCACGATGTATAACTTCCGTTTCGATTCGACGCGTCCACCGCAGACGAAGATGGCGACGGTTGGCTTCTTCAAAACCGGCGAGCCGATTCAAGTCGAGATCCAGGCGCCTACCCCGGAAGCGTGTAACGCGCTGCAGGCGGTCAGCGCCGTCTCGCGGAAAACGCACGGGAGCGCCGGTGTGTTTGACATCAATCTGCCGCTTGGCGACACGCCCGGCGTCGAGTCTCGTCGCGCCTCGAACGGCACTCACACAATTGTCTTCACCTTCACGAACGACGTCGTCAGCGGCAGCGCCGCGGTGAGCGAAGGCACCGGAAGCATCTCCGGCAGCCCGACTTTCTCCGGCAACACCATGACCGTCGTGCTGACGGGCGTGCCCGCTGCGCAACGCGTCGGCGTCACCTTAAGCGGTGTCACCGACAGCTTCTCGCAGACGATGGCGAACATGACGGTTTCGATGAAAGCGCTCTTCGGGGACACCGATGGCAACAGCGGTGTCACCGCGAGCGATATTGGGCGCGTGAAATCGGAGGCGAGCAACGCCGTCACAAGCGCGAACTTCCGCTCCGATGTCACGGCAGACGGCAACGTCAGCGCGTCCGACATCAGCGCGGTCAAGTCGATGGCCGGCACAACGCTGCAGTAACGCGCGCGATGCTGTGATGTTGCCATCGCCGCGACCGCGGCGATGGCAACATTCAGCTGGTGATTGGCCGCCACGCGACGCGCAGTGCCGATCCACCGCACTGTCACAACGACCCACCCCGCTGGACGCGAGCGGCAACGAACCGGTGTCTTCTGTTTTTGTCAGGTGCCACTTCTCCTTTGGCGTGGCGCCTCTCCTTTAACGTGGCGCCTCTCCTTTCGATACGACAGAACCGTCGACGAACGACTGCGCGTTGAAGCAGTCGCGCGTCTTCGCACTAGGCGTACTGACGTTCTGATCTAGACTTCGTCTTCTGAGATGATCGACGAAGAGAATGACCTAATTGCGCAGCGACGCCAGAAACTCGCGGCGCTTCAGGAACGCGGCATAGCTCCATTCGGCGCGGCGTTCTCGACCTCCGGCACGATTGGCGAAGTGCGTGAGCAGTTCGCCGAAGGCAAGACATTGCGCGCCGCTGGCCGCATCACCGCACATCGCGACATGGGGAAGAGCCACTTCGTCGACCTGCGAGACGCGACCGGACGAATTCAGGTCTACATCCAGACGAAGGAGCTCGGGCCTGAGACAATGGAGACCTTCGGACTGCTCGACCTCGGCGACTTCATTGGGGTCGAAGGCACCTGCTTCGTCACCAAGACGGGCGAGCCCACGCTCAAGGTCTCGAGTCTGCAGGTCCTCTCAAAGGCGCTGCGACCACTGCCCGAAAAATGGCATGGGCTCCAGGATGTCGAGGCACGTTACCGGCAGCGTTACCTCGACCTGATCACGAACGATCAATCGCGCGCCGTCTTCGAGAAGCGCATCCTGATGGTGCGCGAAATGCGCCGTTTCCTCGAGGAGCGCGGCTTCCTCGAGGTCGAAACGCCGATGCTGCAGGGCGTCGCCGGAGGAGCAGCAGCAGAACCGTTCCGCACCCACCACAACGCCCTTGGGCTTGAGCTCAATCTACGCATCGCGCCGGAGTTGTACTTGAAGCGCCTGCTCGTCGGCGGCTTCACGAAAGTCTTTGAGCTCAACCGGAATTTCCGCAACGAAGGCATTTCTCGCCGGCACAATCCCGAGTTCACGATGCTCGAGGCATATTGGGCGTATGCCGATTTCGAAAAGATGGCGGAGTTGGTCGAAGGTCTCATTTGCCACCTCGCGGAACGTGTCGCGGGCTCGTTGCAGATCGAACACCGCAACGCCGAGGGTGAACTCACCCGCACGATCAATCTCACGCCCCCCTGGCGACGCGCGCGGTATCGCGACCTGATCCGTGAAGTTGACCCAGAATGGTTCGACTACACGACGGAGCGGCGGCGGGAGCGCTGCCGCGAGCTCGGAGTCGAGATCAATCGGCGCATGGCCGATTACGAAGTGACTCAGCAGGTGTTCGAAAAGCTGGTCGAAGAGAAGACGTTCGATCCGGTTTTCGTGACGCATTGTTCCAAAGAATTGGTGCCGCTTGCGAAACAGAATCCGGAAGACGATTCGCTGGTCGACGTCTATGAGCTGATCATCAACGGGCAGGAGATCTCGCCCGGTTACTCCGAGCTGAACGATCCAGTCACGCAACGTCGCCGCCTCCTCGAGCAGGCCGGTGAAGAGACGCAAAAGCTCGACGAAGAATTCCTGCTCGCGCTCGAGCACGGAATGCCGCCCGCAGGCGGGATCGGCATTGGCATTGATCGGCTCGCGATGCTCCTCACGGGCGCGGAGTCGATTCGCGATGTCATTCTGTTCCCGCTGCTGAAGCCAAAGCGGGACTAAGCGCTCGCGCAGTTAGCCCGCCTCGTTCGCGGCGCCATTTTGTCATTCCGACCGCAGCGGAGGAATCTCTTCAAGAGATGTCTCGGCTGCGCTCGACATGAGAGTGTTGAGGAGGAACTGACCGCCGCTACAACGCATGCAAAAGGGGCGCCGGCGTGCTACACTACGCCCCAATGGAAAAGCCACAGATCACAGCCTATTTGAAAACGCATTGCGGCTGGAGCGCCGGTGTTCGCGCGGTGCTCGCCAAGTACAATCTTCCTTACACCGAGAAAGACATCATCCAGAATCCGGCGTTCCGCTGGGAGATGGAGACAAAGAGCGGGCAACCGCTTTCACCGTGTGTCGAAGTAAATGGCGAAATGGTCGCCGACGTCAGCGGAGAAGAGGTTGAGCAGTACCTGATCGAGAAGGGCCTCGTCAGTGCGAGCAGCGAGGAGCCGGGGGTACCGATCAACGCCCCTTGCGCGACCGAGCAGCACGAAAGCCCGGTGCGGATGCGGTTCTAGTTTCATTCTGTCTCCTGAAAATGCGAAGGGCGCCGCAGGTCGGCGCCCTTTGTGTGAAGCGGCACGCGTGCGGCGCCAGCTTTCTTCGAATCGAATCTGTGGCTAGGTTCTTCGCCGGCAGCTGCGAGCGCCCATCTTCTCAACCAACACGATGAAACTCTTCGCGCGACGCGTGTCGTCGAAAAGCCGCAGCCCGGGAAAGACTGGCAAGCGGCGCCTTGGGCTCAAGCTTCTCGTGGCGGTCGTTGTCCTCGGCCTCGGCTTCGGTCTCGTGACGTTCTACGCCGCCTGGGCGCAAACGTTCGACATGAAGCAGGTGGGCCAGATGCCGGAGCGGAACACCGTGCTCGATGTCGATGGCAAGATTTACAGCCGGCTCGCAGGGGCGAATCGCCTGATCGTCCCGTTGAACGACGTCTCCCCATTGTTCATTGACGCGCTCCTGGCGCGCGAGGACACACGGTTCTACAAGCACGGAGGCCTCGACATGCGCGGGCTCATGCGCGCGATCTTTCGCAACGTCACGAGCGGCTCCGTCAAAGAAGGCGCGAGCACGATCACGCAACAGCTGGCGCGCAACAGTCTGCCGCTTGGAGGACGGAATCTGCGGCGCAAAATGCTCGAGGCAATGGTCGCGTTGCGGATCGAGCGGCAATTCTCGAAGCAGCAGATCCTCGAAGCTTACGTAAACCGGATTTATTTCGGCTCCGGCTGCTACGGCGTGGAGACGGCGTCACAGGCTTACTTCGGCAAGCACGCGAAGGATTTGAATTTGTCCGAAGCGGCGATCCTTGCGGGTTTGATCCGCAGCCCGAACCGGTTCTCGCCGCTGAAGAATCCTGAAGGCGCCGCGGCGCAGCGGAACACCGTCGTCGATCGCATGCTCGAGTTGAAGAAGATCAGCTCTGCGCAGGCGCAACAGGCGAAGCAGGCGAAGGTCACGTCGAATCCGAAGCGTCTCCCGCAAATCCAGGAGAACTACGCGATGGACGCGGTGCAGCGCGACCTGAACAACATCCTCACCGCGGAGCAGATCGACTTCGGCGGATTGCACATCTACACCACGCTCGATCCGACCGTGCAGAAGGCGGCGGAGCAAGCGCTCGATTCCCACCTGAAGAAGGTGGAAAGCCAGCCCGGCTTCCGCCATCCGAGCAAGGCGCAATATCGCCCGGCGACGGAAGGCGAAGATTCGGCCATGCCTTATCTGCAGGGCGCCGTCGTCGTGATCGACAACAAGAGCGGTGGCATTCGCGCGCTCGTAGGCGGCCGGGATTTTGGTGACAGCAAATTCAACCGCGCGCTCTCGCCGGCAAATCGGCAGATCGGCTCGTCCTTTAAGCCGTTCGTTTACGCGGTCGCGTTTCAGCGCGGCATGTTGCCGACGATGTTCATCGACGACGGTCCGATTCAGCCGGGGGAGATTCGCGGCGCGGGCAATTGGAGCCCGGGGAATTCCGACAACACCTACACCGGCATTCAGCCGGCGTCGTACGGGCTCATTCAATCGCGCAACACGATGAGCGTGCGGATCGGTGAGATTGCTGGTCCGGATGAGGTGCAGCGCGCCGCGATGACTCTTGGGCTCGGAGAGAATATTCCGAACGGGCCCGCGATTTACCTCGGCTCGTTCGAGACGAATCTCAAAGACCTGACCGCTGCCTACACCGTCTTTCCGAATCTTGGCGAACGGAAGCAGTCGTACATCATCGAGCGGATCGATGATGCGGATCACAATCCGATTTACCGCGCCGCACACGTCACGGCGCGAGCAATGGATCCCGGCGCCGCCTGGATGGTTTCCAACGTGCTCGAGCAGGTGATGACCAAAGGCACCGCCGCGAGCGCGAAGTCGTTAGGCTGGGACGCGCAGAAGAATTGGTCGGGAGGTAAAACGGGCACGACGAACGACTACAAGGACGCGTGGTTTCTTGGCTACACAAACGCGCTGACCTGCGGCGTCTGGGTTGGCTTCGATCAACCGCAAACCATCATGTCGCGCGGATACGGCTCCGCACTCGCGTTACCGGTCTGGACGCAGACGATGCTGAAGGCGTCGCAGCGCTATCCCGCAAGCGCGACGCCGCCCCCGATCCAGCTGGCGCGCGCGACGGTCTGCGGAAATTCGAACGAGCTTGCGACGAACCAATGTCTCGCCGCCCGTGCCGGCTACGAGGTGACGTTGCCAGTCGATAAGGTGCCGACGGGTGCGTGTCAGGTGCATGGCGGATTGCAGACGCAATACGCGCAGCGGCTCGACGATATCGGCCGGAAGGCCGAAGCGGTGCCGAACCGTCTCTTTCAGTCGTTCCGCAGATTTTTCGGCGGCAGACGCTGAGAATTTTGCGAGCAGCTGCACCAGTCTCCCGACTGGTGCAGCGCCGCAGGTTAATGGTTTAGCCGACGGTGTTAGCCGCCATGTGGACGGCGAGCGCGATGGGCCACGCGGCCAGCGCGACGATCACCGCAAATCCGGCAGCTTCGAACCGGAACTCGCGCTCCGCGGTCGCGAAGAACCCTTCGGTTAATGCGAAGAGGCTCGGCTTCAGCGGGTGCGGCATGCCGGCGGCAGGCGCGATCGCTCCGCCGAGCTCAGCGGTCGGTTGGAAGCTCCAATCGATCGCTGCTGATTTCGTAAGGTGTTGACCGTGCGGGCGTTGAGACTCCGCGTGACGGCTCGGCCGCCGGGTCTGGAATGTAGGTTTCATGGTTGTTCACGCGCAGACTTCGAGCCCTGCGCAAACGGTGCCGCGGCCCTCGAGAGGGCGACAGCTTAGCTATATGTAACGAGATCCCTCGAAGGAGCTCGGGCCGACCTTGAATAGTCGATAGCTATTGAGACTGAATAACGAGCGCCCTTCACGAGGAAGCGTAGCGCTCACTAGCACAAGCCCAACATGCTTTACCGCCGTAAGTATGCAGCAGTTTCCCGGCTATGTCAAAGAAGGCGCGCCTTTTCCGCCGCAGGGCTATTCTGTCCCACCGGCCCGCAACGCGAAGCTGGACGGAAAGGACAAACTGCGGGCGCCTTACTAGCGAAAGCCACCGCGGGTGACGAAATCTTCGTCCACCTTGCCCGCAGGTTTTGCGCGTTCGCGCTTCCGCTTTGGAGTTGGCTCAGGCTTCGGCTGCTTCGCTTTCTTCTGGCGCTTCGCCTGTTCGCTACGCTCTGGCACGTCGCGTGGGATGTACGTGCCGGTTTGAGCCGGTCTGCGGACCTGACGCGTTTCCTTCTTGTCCGCCGGCGGCTGGACCAGGGCACAACCGACCGATGCGGAGAGGAACGCCACCAGGAGGACGGCGCGGAGCCAATGTTGGATCATATCGTAGTAGGGGAGCAGCTCGCCGGGCGTTTCTGCCGCGCTGCGATACGGTCACGGTTCTAGGCGGACCAGTTCAACGCGACAAGACCAAAACCGGATGATTGTGGTAAGATTCCACGGTCGCGCCGGGGACTTCAATAGGTGACTCGCGTAGAGTGATGGAACTGGCGGCCCGACCGAGTGACGGCGCGATTCCTGCAGTGATGGCGGTAGAAACTTCGCCTGAAGTTGCACGACGGCCGATCCGTCTACTGGAATAGAAAGCTTATTACCCCATGAAACTGAACGCGCGGTATATCATTGCATGCCTGCTCTTCTTCGCCGGTCTCCTGTCGCTGGCACAGATGCGCGGCCACGAGCAACCCGACGGTCCCGCCTTGCCGGGGTTGCCGGCGCTCGCCGCTGGCTCCGACGCTACGCCAGCGCAACCTGAGATCACTCTGCCGACCGAGCGATACGATCTTGACGTCGACCTCGCCGCGATCACTCACAATCTCGGGAAAGTCGATCTGCCGACGACGAAGCAAACGCGGCCTCTGCAGGTGGGCGTTCACCGACCGGTTGGTCTTTCGCCAGTCGAGCGAGGGCAGCGATTTCGCAATGCAGACGGCACGCAGGTGATCGTCTTCGCCGTGACGTCTCCCGGGGCCGTTGCGTTGCGCCTGCGGTTTACCGAGTTCGATGTTGCGCCTGGCGACGCGGTCTATGTGCGCGGGGTGGGCGAGAAGCGAGGCGCCGCAGGACCATATCGGGAACGGGGAATGCACGGGAATGGCGAATTCTGGTCGGGCACAATCGAAGGCGACACGGCGGTCGTCGAATATCACGTGAGCTCACGCGTGGGCTCTTTTGTGCTGGCCGAGATCTCGCATCTGTATCAACCGGTGACGGACGGCACCGCGTCGCCGGATGTCCTCGCCTGCGAAGTTGATGCTTCCTGCTCGTCGGTTGGCCCGAAGAACGCAGTCGGCCGGATTTTGTACAGCCGGAGCACCGGATCGTTTGTCTGCACCGGAACGCTCCTCAACAACAGCAACAACGATCGCACGCCATATTTCCTGACCGCGAATCACTGCATCTCGACCGCGGCCGAAGCGGCGTCGATTGAAGCTTATTGGGCTTACCAAACGACGTCGTGCAACAGCAACGTGCTGCGCAGTGATTGGGCGCAAACCAATGGTGGAGCCACCCTGCTCGCCACCAGCGCGGCTGACGATTCGACCCTCGTCCGCTTTAACACCAACGTCCCGTCCGTCGCATCGTTCGCCGGCTGGAATGCGGCCGCCCAGCCGCTAAACACTTCGGTGTTCGGGCTCCATCATCCTGACGGCGGCCTCCCGCCCAGCCTCTCCTCGTTTCTCAGGAGAGCGGTCGGCACGATCGTGACCGCGTCCGGCACCTGCCTCGCCGGTGGCTATCGAGTGAACTGGAATTCAGGCACCACAGAAGGCGGCTCGAGCGGCTCCGGATTGTTCATCAATAGCACGACTTCGCCTGAGCTCGTGGGTGTTTT
>JAESFH010000114.1_pt1 | contig 70293 bp, 63 predicted proteins | sample 9269381 | NCBI WGS metagenome assembly JAESFH01 (sample SAMN14504062, study PRJNA617094) | algae metagenome | isolation source: Aphanothece sp. CMT-3BRIN-NPC111 and co-occurring heterotrophs from well... | place: USA: Clark Mountains Wilderness, California | collected 2010-04-18
GGGAGAACTGGTCGCCGAGGGTCAGGGTCATGACCTGCTCGACGAGGCCGGAGCAGGTTCCGCACGAGGCGGAGGCCTTTGTGTGCGCTCTCACCTCCGCGAGGGTGCTGAGGCCCTTGTCCACGATAGTCTGGACGATTCGGCCCTTGCAGACGCCGTTGCAGCCGCAGATCTCCGCGTCGTCCGCTAGCGCCGCGACCGCCGCCGTCGGGTCGAGCGGGCCGCCTCCGGCGAAGGACGGCCCGAAGATCAGGGTGTCGCGCATTTGGGAGACGTCGGTCCCTTTGCGCAGGAGGTCGAACAACCAGGATCCGTCGGCGGTCTCGCCATAAAGAACCGCGCCGATAATGCGGTCGTCCTTCAGCACGATGCGCTTGTAGATCCCACGGGTCGCGTCGCGCAGGACGATGTCCTGGCGGTCGTCAGCCTCAGCGAAATCCCCCGCCGAGAACAGGTCGATGCCGGTCACCTTCAGTTTTGTGGCAGTGACCGAACCGATATAGGCGGCGGTCCCGTCGCCCGCGAGCTGCGCGGCCAGCACCTTCGCCATGTCATAGAGGGGCGCCACGAGGCCGTAGCTTGCGCCGCGATGCTCGACGCATTCGCCCACCGCGAACACGCTGGGGTCGCTCGTGCGCATGTCGTCACCCACGAGCACGCCGCGGTTCGTCGCGAGGCCTGCCTCCTTGGCGAGGGCCGCGTTGGGGCGGATCCCGACCGCCATGACAACGAGGTCGGCGGGAAGCACCGTGCCGTCGTCGAGGCGAACCGCCGTGACATGCGTGTCGCCGAGGATCGCGTGGGTGTTGGCCTTGCAACGCACCGCGATGCCACGCGCCTCGATGGCCTGCTGTAGCAGGTACCCAGCTGACGGGTCGAGCTGCCGCTCCATGAGGGTCGGCATCAGGTGCAGGACCGTCACGTCCATGCCGCGCGCCTGGAGCCCGGCGGCGGCCTCCAAACCGAGCAGGCCTCCGCCGATCACCACCGCGCGTCCGCCCTTCCCGGCTGCAGCCAGCATCGTGTCGACGTCGTCGAGGTCGCGGTAGGTCACCACGCCCGGCAGCGTTGCGCCGGGGATCGGTACGATGAAAGGCACGGAACCCGTCGCGACGATGAGCGTGTCGTAATCCGCGCTCGTGCCATCCGCCGCGATCACGCGCTGAGCCTCGCGATCGAAGCGCACGACCGTCTTGCCCCGATGCAGAGTGATGCGGTTGCGCTCGTACCAGGCCTCGTCGTGGATCAGGATGTCTTCGTAAGCCTTCTCGCCAGACAGGACGGGCGAGAGCATGATGCGGTTGTAGTTCACGCGCGGCTCAGCGCCGAAGATCGTGACGTCGAACGCTCCCGGAGCGCGTTCGAACAGCTCGTCCAAGACGCGTCCAGCGGCCATGCCGTTACCGATGACGACCAGCTTTCTGGGCATCCCAATCTCCTCGAAAAAGCAAAAAATCCTATCTAGCTGATTTTCTGCACTACAATTCAAGCACAAAAAGCGCCGCTCAAATGACCTTCGTGCCTCCGTGGTGGCAACGAGGTTATTCGTGCGACGTCATTGTCGGAGTAGTGCCAGATGAAAGGCAAAACTGTCTGACCGTCTTTGGTCAGATACTATGCCTGGTTGCGCAGACCTCGTTGTCGCGACCGGCTTTATCTCTGAAAGGTATGGCGTGCCTGCCTTTTGATCAAGAGCAAATAATGTGCGCTATGCCTTTGCTGTGACCAGCGGAATGCTCTTGGATTGGTCAGGTTGTAAAGGCGCGCGACGTTGCAACAGCCCAGGACCTGATGCGCGCCCATACTGACCGGACCAAGCAGTTCAACCTCGACATGATCGAGTCGGATTTGGCGGAAGCAGTGAGGAAGTGAGGAGGTGAGGAAGTAATGAAATCTCTGCCTCCAGTCTGCACCCAGCGCACAGAGCAAAGCGCCAAACCGCGGAACGTCTGCATCGGGTCACAACGTGCCCCTTCCCCTGCCAATTAGTGAGGTCAGAGCCCGTCGGATCACGCCGAACGGTCGGCTGAACGAGTGTCCGGTCTTGGGAGCGATATCAGGCACGCAGAACGGCGGAGATGGGCGCGAAGCGGAAGGGCATTTACTGACCGAAAGTGGTATGGCGGCCTTCGGGATAGGGCTCAGGGTAAGCTACCGTTGGTTCGAGCTGCACGCTGCGAAGCGATGCCGGTCCATTCCAATCGTTCAGGTCCGGCTGGAGTGTGCCAGGATCTGCCAATGGGTCGACGCGACTCCGGGGAGCGCACGGCCCCTGATGTTCTACTATCGGGCGCTTGTGAGCACAGGCGCCGGATCAAGCCGCGACCATGAACCAGTCGACCCGATCCATGACCCACACCCCGGCCGCGCCTGCGAACGCTCCCTTGACGAGGTCCGATGCTGTGCTCGATTGTTCGCCTGCGCCCATGTCAGTCTCCCGTTCCGGCTCCAGGCTGTGACAAGAGGCGGATCGGCGTGGTTGTTCCGACAACCGGCCGCGCTGTAGCGGCCAAGGGGAGGTCCCCCTTGCCGGCTAGTGCAGCCCTAACGTGACCCGGATCCGGGCTCCGCCTGCTTGCGGTGCTGCTCCGCGAGGATGCCGGCTGGCGTCACTGAGGCGATGGCCGTCTGGAGCTTGTTCTTCCAGCCGCTCACCACATCACCGTCGCCGCGCATCATGGCCTCAAACCCTGTCTTCGCCACGTCTGCGGGATCGTCCTTCTTGGACTGGCCGATCTGCGTGTCGGTCATGTCGGCGCGCTCGAAGAACTCCGTCTCGGTGGCCCCTGGCATGAGGCAGGTGACCGTCACACCGGAGTCCTTGATCTCGTGCCGCAGCGCAAAGGAGAACGAGTCAATGAAAGCCTTTGTGCCGTTGTAGACCGCCTGGAAGGTGCCGGGAGTGAAGCCTGCGATCGATCCAACGATCAGGATCCGGCCCTGGCCGCGGTCCCGCATGTCGCGCCCGACCTTCTGGATCAGGTAGATCGTGCCGGTGATGTTGGTGTCAATCACGTGACGAGCTTGTGCGAAGTCCTGGTCCAGAAAGCCCTTGCCCAGTCCATGTCCCGCATTGGCGAGAAGCGCGTCGACAGGTCGGCCCTTGGCTGCTGCGTAGAGCCTGTCCACGCCCTCCAAGGTGGCAAGATCCGCCTCCACGGCCTCGACAGCGGCCCCGAGCTTGCGGAAGTCGGCAGCAGCCTCGTGGATCTTTGGCTGATCGGCCGCGATCAAGAGATCGAAGCCGTTCTCCGCGCAGATCCGGGCCAGCTCATAGCCGATGCCGGCGGACGCTCCGGTGACGATGGCGAGGGGGCGGGATGGTTCGGGCATGGGTTGAAGCTCCTTGCAGGCCAACGTGGTGTTGAGGCGATAAGAGGGGGGCGGTCCGCCGGGAGCGCCGGATCCTTTTGGTCGGTTGCGCTCCACCCGACACGTTCTGGCGTAGGTTTGGATCAGGGCCCCACCTCACTTCCGGTCGAGCCGACCACGCTGCTGATCACTGAGCGCCTCCCCGGGAAACCGCCCGTGAAGCTTTGCTTCACCAGCCCCGCCTGTGTGGAGACCTGGCCTTACGGGCGCGGGGCGGCTGGTGTAGTGGGCGTCGCAGGTGCGGTGCCGGTGGGCGAGTTGTTGTTCGGGGTAGCTGGCGCTGTTGTCGTGCTCGAGGGGCCCCCAGCGTTGTTCGTGCTGCCGGTCTGGTTGGCGGCATCGTCACCGCATGCGGCAAGGGTGAGAAGGCCGAGGACGGGCAGGATCGTGCGCAGGCGCATCTCTGTCTCTCCATTGTGAGGGGCTGCAGGTCAACTCTCGGCTTACCCTAAGGTTCAGGACGATGTTAAACCTGCCCGGACGGTTGCATATTCGACCTTGATGTTGCGTTCGAGCCGACGATCCCTTGAGACGGCTGCGCCTTCCGTGCCCTCAAGCTGCATCGGCAAGGCTGCTCCTGCAGGAGCCGGAGCGTCATCGGTTGGCACCACCAGCAGAGCCGGTCGGTCGCAGAGCCGCCGAGGGAGGTCCGGTTCCGCAGTTCAGGAGGGGCGATGTATGCGCCGATCCTGCGTCTGATATGACCGATGGCAGGATGAACGCCTCGGTCTGCTTTTGTCTCTCAGTAGACGGTGAGCGATGCGATCGACCATGGCCTCCGCTGCGAGCCCGACAATTGCCCCAGCTGCAACGTCCGCCGGGTAGTGCGCGCCACGTGGGATCTGAACGAGCGCAATCGCTGTCGCGGCCGTATAGGCGGCAGTGCGAGCTTCGGGATAGATGCGGGCGGCAGCCCGGGAGACAGCAACGCTTCCCGCCGTGTGGCCCGAGGGAAAGGAGTGCCAGGGACCTTCATCTGGCCCGAGCGGCTCCACCTCGTAGCGCCCCTCCTGCAACAGGACGTTAGGCCTGGTTCGCGCGACAAGTCGCTTCAGACAGGTCTTCATCCAGGTCGCGAGCACAAGGGAGCCGAGCATCCGTGCCCCAGCCTCTGTGGCTCGGCGGTTGCATGTGAGCATGCCGAAGGCGAGCACAGTGCCGGACAGCGCGAGAAGCGGCGGTTGATCACCTATCTCGCTCATGGTCCCGAGCCCGCGCACCACAGGATGGTCCCGGCGGCTGGCAAGATGCGTTGCAATGGCGACGTCAGCGTCCTCGGCGTCGGAAGCCGTTGGTACGTGCGTTCGGCCCAGGTCGGTGTTTACGGTCAGCATGGCGCATCAACGCTGACCTCCCGATGACGGTTCAGAACGATGTGGCCCGCTAAGACGGCATGTTTGCCGGCGCATCCCTTGCCGTCTTGGTCAGGCGAGAGGTCGCCTGCAAATGGGCTTCAGGGGTAGGCGGGGAGCAACGGAGTTGCCCGTCACGACGTTTAGACTCCCAGGCGCTCAGCCGAAGGAGGCACTTGGAATGGTACAGGACATAGAAGCTTTTATCGCGGCTCTATTGGCCCGCAGGCCAGACCTGGCTTCACAGGAAAATGCGGCTCTCCTGCGGGACATCTCGGGGGCATTCCGGGACTACGCCGAGCGGATGGACGACTCACAGCAGGTTGACAGCGCTCAAAATGCCGATGGACACCGCGCTCCTGGCGCGGATCGGCCGCTGTAAAGGATCGGGCCAAGTTAGTCCTACACGGGGGGATCCTGCGAGGTCGCCCCCGTTCGTAGTCCAACTTGCTCAAGAGATCCCGGGGTAGGCCCGGGCGCAGGCATCAGACACCTCATCCAGCGTTTAAGACAAACGTAGTAAATTTCAGTCGGAACCCTCGGTCCACTCCTTATCCGGGCCTTTCAGAGCACGCCGAAAGGCAGGCTGAACGGATGTCCGGTTCTGGGAGCGGTATGAAGCACGCAGAACGGCTGAGATGGGCGCATAGCGGACCTTGAGGCACGGTCGGAAAGGTCCCCACCTGACCTAGATCTACGGACCCACTGCGTTTCTTGACTTATTGTGCATGGGGGCGGACGTCGCTGAAACGAGCGAAGGCTGATCTCCAGAGGGTGTAGGTCAGCCTCAGGTTCCAAAATCAAAACTCACGCAGCAACCGTCCGGCACCCTGCAGCACGTTGTCGATCCCGTTTTCTCTCAGAGCATACCAGAGCAAGACCGCATTGATCCCAAGGATAGGGATGCCAATCATGGGCTCCAGTTTCTTTGTCACGTCAATCAGGCTCATGTTGGTCCCGCATTGGACCACCGCATCCAGTCGATTTGCATCAGTTGCAAGCAGCTCCATGATGGCCTTCTCCTTGGCCCAGTCCGGCACGTGCGCAATATGCAAAGCGTCCGCACAGGAGAAGCCGACGCTTGCCGCCACATGAAACCCCATGTCTTCGAACATTCGGATTGCATTCTGATTGCCAGTCCTATCGAACGGCGTGAGGATGCCGATCCTCCTGGCATTGTAGCGGTTCAACGCTGCCGCCACAGCATCGTGCCAGGTGGCCCAAGCCAAGCCGCAGTAACTCTCGATTTCGCTCATCGCGGCTCGAATGCCCTCAAGCCCGCTGATGATATGCTCCAGGCTCATGCCCATGATCAGATACTGGGGCTCAGCCAGGAGAGCAGTCTCCAGTGTCGCTCGTAATCCACCCAGAAATTGCCGCTTGTATTCCAGAAGGTCCTCCTCAGTTCTGAGTTGCGGCTTTGGGGTCAGAACGTTCAAGGTGTGCAGTCCAATCCCGTCGAGTCCATCCACTCCCCGATTATTGAGAATGATGCTCCAGAGCTCATGCTCCATGCTGGTGTTGGTGGCGGGAAGCAGCAGTCCAAGCTTGCGCCTGAAGCTGCGCACATCCGGGTAGCCGCGGGAGGAGTCGATCTTGAAAGCTTTGACCTCCTGCCCGTTGAGGATCACGCCTGGCTCCGCCAGTGCCGGCATCGGGGGCACGTTGGCGTCTGGAACTACGATCCTCTTGCCGGAGAGCTTACCAGTCATAATCCGAGCCCCGCGTGATGCAGGTGTGTGTTGCCTATTCATCGTCCAATCTCAGCCAGTGGGACGGGGGCCAAGTGGCCGACGTTTAGGTGGAATGGTGCCGGTGAGGCACCGATCTCCGCCCAAGCGGATCAGCGTCGCCGCCGCATCTCTCGTTGAAGATGAATGATGCGATTGAATTTGATAATCTTCATTGCGCAGAGCAGACTGTTCATCAGAAGCGAACAATTGGTATGGACAAGCTAGCAGCCATGCACGCTTTCCGGCTCGTGATCGAGTGTGGCAGCTTCCGGGCTGCGGCGCGCGAGCTCGGGCGCTCGAACGCAGCCGTGAGCAAGCAGATCGCCGATCTCGAGGCGGAACTCGGAGCCACCCTAATCACGCGCACGACACGTCGCCTTGCACTCACCGAGATCGGTCGGGCTTACTACGAGCGCTGCGCGCGCATTCTCGATGACTTGGCTGAAGCTGAGACTGCGGTGGCGTCTCTGCAGTTGGCGCCGCGGGGCCTTCTTCGGGTGAATGCGCCGATGTCATTCGGCCTTCTCCACCTCGCGTCTGCGCTGCCGGTCTACATGCAGCGCTGCCCCGACGTGCGGGTTGATCTCGTGATGAATGATCGGACTGTAGATCTGGTGCAGGAGGGCTTCGATGTTGCCGTACGGGTGCGCACGAGCCTAGCGGATTCGTCCCTTGTCGCACGAAGGCTCGCACCTGTGCGGCGGGTGTTGTGCGCCACGCCCAACTACTTGGACCGGCACGGCTGCCCTGAGCGGCCCGAGGAACTCCATGGGCACCGGTGCCTGATCTATAGCTTGTCCAGCTCACCGACTGAGTGGGTCTTCATCCGCCGAGGCGGTAGGGAGCCGCTCACCGTCACAGTGGCACCGTACTATATCGCCAACAGCAGCATAGCCTTACGCGAGGCCCTCCTGGCCGGAAGCGGTATCGCGCTCATTCCAACATTTGTGGTGGGGACTGATCTCGGTGAAGGTCGGCTCGCCACCGTGCTTTCGGAGTTTGAGACCCCGCCTCAATCGTTGTACGCGCTGTATCCGTCCAGCCGGCATCTCTCACCAAAGGTGCGGTCGTTTGTTGACTTCCTGGTTGAGCTGTATGAGGGAGAGCCGCACTGGGACCGCTTTGCGAGCCGAGCCTAAGGGACTCACACTCGTGACTAACGAAAGCTTCGTCGTAAAAGCTGCTCTTCGCACCCCTTGGTCCTGACAGTCCGGTCAGCTTTCGGCTGCTGGGTGGTCGTCCCGCGCGTATCGGGAAGGTCTCTGCCTGACCCGGCACGGACATTGCCGACCAAGTCAGTACTAGACAGCGCCAAAGCTCTGCCCGAATGCAGTTTTGATCTCTAGGTGCTACATCACGCTGAACTGCCGGAGCATCCGCTCCGCATTCGGCTCCAAACTTGTGAAGAGCCCTGTTTCCCTGGAGCGCTGGCGCGAGAGCCAATTGAACTCATCACGTCCGGGCTGCCGCATAATGCGGCTCGGTCGAAAATACGTCACCTCCCAACCCCAGCAACCTTACACAGCTGTTCGATGCCATTGCCTTCGTCCACCTCCTCGTGATCACATTCATCGCATAATCGGGCCATGCTCTGCCTGGGTCGTCCAAGCGGTGGTTAGGAGATCCTGCCTTCTTGGCCTGATCATCCTCGCCCCCGTCATCCGAGGCGGGGACCTTGCTCACTGCACTGCCGGGTTGGACGGAGAGGACGGTGTCGAGCGAGGGCGGGACCATAATTGCCTGCCTCGTAGGATAGTTCACTACCATGTGTTCGTGAGCGATCTTCAGTTTCAGGGATAGGTCTGCGACGCTGCCATGAAAGGATTTGGTAGTCTCACCCGACGCACGATTCGGTCCTGTAGACCCGATGATCTGATCTCTATGCGGTTCTCCCCTAGCTGAGGCGATCCATGTTGAAGCTCGTAGCGACCCTTGTATCACTCATATCACTGATCAGTACTGCTGGGGCGCAGCCTGTCTCGCCTGAGGTCGTCAAGGAGCTTGCACCAGAAGGCAAGCTGCGCGCGGCCATCAACTTTGGTAATCCCGTTCTGGCTCAGAAGGACGCCGCCACTGGGGAGCCGCGCGGGATCTCGGCCGATCTCTCCCGCGAGCTCGGCCGCCGGCTTGGCGTCCCTGTCGACTTCGTTCTGTTCGATGCCGCCGGGAGAGTTGCGGATGCGGCCAAGGTCAGCGCCTGGGACATCGCGTTCTTGGCGATCGATCCCGAGCGGGCAAACGACATCGCATTTACGGCGCCCTACGTCGTGATTGAGGGTTCCTACCTTGTCCCGGCGAACTCGCCCCTGAGGACCATTGAGGACGTTGACCGGGAAGGCGTCCGGATCGCCGTCGGGAACAAGAGCGCGTACGATCTCTATCTGACTCGCACCATCAAGAAAGCCCAGCTCGTCCGCGCGCCGACCTCGCCGGCAGTGATCGACGTGTTCCGCGACCAGAAACTCGATGTCGCCGCGGGTGTTCGACAGCAACTGATCGCGTTCGCCACCGGTCAGCCTGATGTGCGAGTGATGGACGGGCGGTTCATGGTTATTGAGCAGGCGATCGGGACGCCCAAAGGCCGCGACAATGCTCTGGCATTCCTGAAGGGCTTCGTTGAGGAAGTGAAAGCCTCAGGCTTCGTGGCGGACGCGCTGGCGCGCAGCAACCAACGGGATGCGGCGGTCGCCCCTCCTGCACCACGGTAGCGATTGCACCCCGCCTCACCGTCGACTGGAAGAGGAGCCGACCTCATGGCAAACAAGACAGCGATGCGCCTGGGCATGGCAGCCGTGGCAGCCGCACTGGGGCTGGCCTCTGCACTGATACAAGCTGCCGCTCAACCGGCCGCCGGCCCGGCGGTGAGCGTCGATCCCGACGACATCGGCGGCGTCGTCAGAGGCCCGAACGGCCCGGAAGCGGGCGTCTGGGTCATCGCTGAGACGGGTGACCTTCCCACCAAGTACGCAAAGATGGTTGTGACGGACGAGGCCGGCCGTTACCTCCTTCCGGACCTCCCCCAAGCCGCATACAGCGTCTGGGTCCGCGGCTACGGCCTGATCGACTCGCCCAAGGTGCAAAGCATGCCGGGGCGCAGGCTCGACCTGACGGCGGTCGCCGCCCCGGACCCTAAGGCCGCGGCGCAGTACTACCCGGCCATCTACTGGTATGCGATGCTGCGGATTCCTGGCGCGGACCAGTTCGGCGGCAGGAGCGACATCCCCGAGAAGCTGACTCAGGCCGACTGGCTCAAGCAGGTCAAGAACATCGGGTGCATCGGCTGCCATCAATTGGGGCAGGCATCGACACGCACGATCCCGCGCTTGTTCCTCGAGGGCAAGACCCACGAGGAAGCCTGGATGCGGCGTATTCAGTCGGGGCAGTCGGGCGAGCAGATGACAAACCAGCTCGCGGGCACGTTCGGCGGCGCGCCGTTCCAGTACTACGCCGAGTGGACGGAGCGGATCGCCGGGGGCGAAGTACCGCGCGTGCAACCGAAGCGTCCGGAAGGGCTTGAGCGCAACGTCGTAGTTACCTCCTGGGAATGGCACACGGAGAAGCAGTACCTGCACGACCTGATCGCGTCGGACCGGCGCCACCCGACGGTGAACGCCTATGGTCCGCTTTTCGGCGCGCCGGAATATTCGACCGACCTGATGCCGATTCTCGACCCGAAGACACACCGGGTGACATTCCACAGGCTGCCAGTGCGCGATCCCGACACGCCGGAGGCGCTAGGGCCTGGGCACGCCGCCAGTGCCGAGGTGCTGCAGCCCTCAGCCTACTGGGGCGACGAAAAGATCTGGGACACGCGGGCCAACAACCACAACTCCATGTTCGACAAGCGCGGCCGCCTCTGGCTTGCCGCCAGTGTGCGTGGCCCTGACAATCCGTCCTTCTGCAAGCGGGGATCCGACCATCCGTCCGCCCGCGCCTTCCCACTCGAGCGGTCGAACCGTCACGTGACGCTGCTCGATCCGAAGACGATGAAGTACACCTTTGTCGACACCTGCTTTGGCTCCCACCATCTGCAGTTCGGCTACGACGCTGATGACACGCTCTGGCTCAGCGGCACCGGCCAGGTGGCGGGCTGGGTCAACACCAGGGTATTCGACGAGACGGGCGACGCCGCGAAAGCGCAGGGCTGGTCGCCCTTCGTCCTCGACACGAATGGCAATGGCCAGCGGGACCAGCATGTCGAGCCGAACCAGCCCATGGATCCGGCGAAAGACAAGCGCATTGTCACCGGCTCGGGCCCCTACGCGGTGATGCCGAGCCCGGTGGACGGCTCAATCTGGTATACCGTCGGTGTGTTCGGCGGCACGCCGGCTGTGCTGCGCTTCGTGCCCGGATCAGACCCGACGCGGACCGGCCTCACGGAGATCTACCACGTCCCGAAACCCGGCCTTGGTATCCGTGGGGGCGACATCGACAAGGACGGCGTGGTCTGGGCCTCCCTGTCGAGCGGCCATCTCGCGAGCTTCGACCGCCGGAAGTGCAAGGGGCCGCTGAACGGGCCGACCGCGACCGGGGACCACTGCCCGGAAGGCTGGTCGTTTCACCAGTATCCCGGGCCAGGGTTCGAAGGCATCGGGGAGAACAGCGCGGAGTCGAGCTATTACACCTGGGTCGATCAGCACAACACCTTCGGGCTTGGCGAGAACGTGCCCATGTCGACGGCCAACCTCATGGACGGCCTAGTGGCGCTGAAGGACGGCCGGATGATCGCGCTACGAGTGCCGTACCCGTTGGGCTTCTACGCGAAAGGGTTCGACGGGCGGATCGACGATCCGACCGCCGGGTGGAAGGGGCGGGGTTTGTGGACGACCAGCGGCGACCGGACACCTTGGCTGATGGAGGGCGGCAAGGGCAGCAAACCCCGCGCCGTGCACTTCCAGATCAGGCCCGATCCCCTTGCGAGGTGACGCGGACCCATTGCAGGACGGCACGCCACGCTCAAACCGTGCTAAGCTCTCGTCGGCTTGCTGTTCAGCCGGTGTTCTGCGAATTCGGACGGAGTACTTACGTCCCTCGACCCCAGTATCCACAATAACGCCGAGCAATGAAGGGCAATCCGGCCTGATAACCCGGCCACGTTGCATACCGCTGTAACGTGAACTCTTTCTCGGCCACATCCCAGCACTTACCCTCCTGGGCCAGCTTCTTCATCTCTGCCGAGGCATCCTGCAAGAGCGCAAGCATGTTCTCGGCATCTTGCTTCGTACCCAGCCGACCGCCAGGGCCAGGATGCCCCGGGATCAATCGCTCCCAGTCCATCGCCAGAACCTCCTTGATGAAGTTCTCTGTCTCCACCGGGTAGAAGTCGATCATGCCTCGGGCGGGCACCTGACCGACCGGGATCGTGTCAACGATGAACACGATCTTCTCCCGGGGCAGGCGCATGACGAGGGTCGAGTCCGAGTGGTTAGGGCCGTGATAACTCAACTCCAGCGTGGTGCCTCCAAGCGTGATCGTGCGCTTATCATCAATGGTCTCATCCGGGAGAACCGTGTGGGGGTCGTTGATCGCGGCCAGCCGCTCCTTCGCACGTCGGTGGGCGATCACTGTTGCGCCCGCGTCCTTGAAAGCTTTGCCGCCGGCGATGTGGTCGAAATGATGGTGGCTGTAGATGAGATACCGAATGGGCGCCTGTGTGATCTTTCGGATCTCGTCGACATAGGTCTGCCCGCCGGTTGGTCGCCCGTAGCCGACCGGGTCTGTGGCAATCACCCCCTCCGGGGTTACCACAAACATCGCCTGGTGACCGCCATTGCGGAAGATATAGACGCTGTCAGTGCCTTCGACCTTCGTTGTTGCGAAGGGCGGCTGTGCTGGAGCAGACGCGGATGGAGCAGCCGGGGTGGGTGTGGGCTGCGCACCAGCGAGCATCGTGAGGCCGGTTAGTGTCATGATCGAAGCAGCAATAACGGCAATTCTCATCGTCAGGCTCCTTCTATGCGTCAGAAATACTTCAGTGTAGGCGACGCTTGCCGCTCGTGAACCGGCATGTTGTTCCTATTCTTTGGTGGTTGCAAGGTTCCGAGCAATGGCACCACGTGGTGGTTTGGTCGCTTGTCAGATCAAGCCGAAGGCCCGGAATGGGCACGGAGCCGTCACCCCAGCGGCGACCTGCGATGTTGGCCGCCGCTCTTTGCAAGTCTGACGCCAGATGGTTGGATGGGCGCCATGCTGCAGCATCGACGCGGGTCGAAGGCCATGTCCGGCGCCGGCAGCGCGAGGGAGGAGCCGCCATGGTCGCCAAGAACACGATCTGCCTCTGGTACGACAAGGACGCCGAGGCCGCCGCCCGCTTCTACGTCGAGACTTTCCCAGAGAGTGCGATGGGGACCATCCACCGGGCGCCCACCGACTATCCGTCAGGAAAGGCGGGCGACGTGCTGACCGTCGAGTTCACGGTAGCCGGTATCCCGTGCATCGGCCTGAACGGCGGGCCCGCATTCCGGCACAATGAGGCCTTCTCGTTCCAGATCGCCACGGACGACCAGGCCGAGACGGACCGCCTGTGGAACGCGATCGTCGGCAATGGCGGACAGGAAAGTGCCTGCGGCTGGTGCAAGGATCGCTGGGGCATCTCGTGGCAGATTACACCGCGCGTGCTCACCGCCGCGCTGGCAGCCGGCGGCGAGGAGGCGAAGCGCGCCTTCACGGCCATGATGACCATGCGCAAGATCGACGTCGCAGCGATTGATGCGGCCCGGCGCGGATGACGATATGTCGGCTGCACTCCTCGACTTACCTTGTGCAACTCTTCGCGGTCTGAGGCCCACTCCCCACCCTACTCAGATGAAAGGTCTGCCCGGGCAATGTCTGCTCTGGGGCTTGAAGCGGGAGGCATCAGAATGTCCGGGATGGGCGCGAAGCCGAAGGTCCGCTTCCTGATCGGATGCCGAGGTCCGGACGTGGCATATTCCGGAAGTAAGCCGCACTTCCGCCCTGCAGCAATCACGGTATGGGCCAGTCAGCTCGTAGGCTGCTATGACGGCTGAGTTGCGATCCTGCCAATATCCCGGCACCTTACCGTTTCAGGACATCAGACCAATCCGAGTGCCGATCGAACTGCGACTTTGCAAAGGGGCAAAGCGGAATGATCGTCTTGCCGGCGGCACGTGCGTCCTCGACTGCACGGTGTACCAAGATCGCTCCAAGCCCGCGTCCGCGCAGAGCGTCGGGTACGCTTGTATGATCAATGATGATGAGGTGCTGGCCAGCCCGCGTGTAGGTCATCTCAGCCTCGGTGCCTTCCAAGCGCACAACATACCGCCCCTTGGTCCCGCTCTCCTCGTGTGCCACAGGTAAGGCTGGCGCCGAGTCACGGGGTGTGGGATCTGAATTCATTATGTCTTCCTCTGCCAAATACGTATCCAGCATACAGCCTATTGGGCCGCCCACAAAAACCTACATCCTCTCCGCAGGAGAAGAAGCGCAAAATTATTCAGCCTTTGCGTCATGTCGGCATGCTGAGGGCAGATCGCCGAGCTCCATCACCGGTTGCTGCCGGCTGAGCGTAGGATTCTCGCTCCCGGGAAGATATCCTGGCTTGACCTAACGGAGGACACTGCATGAGCTGGAACCCCTGCCCCGATCCCGTTCCCGGCGACCGCACGAGCGCAGAGGCGATTGAGATGTTGATCGTACCCCGTGCCGTCGACCTCGGAGAGATGGAGGTCCGTCGCGCCTTGCCCTCGGTCAAACGCCAGATGGTCGGCCCCTTCATCTTCTTCGACCAAATGGGACCGGCTGAGTTCCTGACGGACCAAGGCATTGATGTGCGTCCTCATCCGCACATCAACCTTGCAACGGTCACCTACCTGTTCGAGGGGCAGATCCTGCACCGCGACAGTCTCGGCACCGAGAAGACGATCGAACCGGGGGCGGTCAACTGGATGCGGGCGGGCCGCGGCATCGTGCATTCCGAGCGCACGAGCCCGGAGCGCAAGCGCACCGGGCAGCGGCTATTCGGCATCCAGACCTGGATGGCGCTGCCGGAAGAGCAGGAGGAGAGCGACCCTGCCTTCGTGCATCATGGCTCGGGCGAACTGCCGATAGTCGAGGTGGATGGCTTCAAAGCGCGCCTCATCGCGGGCGGCGCTTTCGGCGCGCGCTCCCCGCTGAATACCCCATCCGAGACGCTCTACGCCGACGTGCACCTCTCGGCAGGCTCACAGGTGCCGATCGACCCCTCGTATGAGGAGCGAGCCCTCTATACAATCGCCGGAGACATCGAAGTCGCTGGCGATACATTCGGACCAAGCCAGCTTTTGGTGCTGAGGCCCGGCGATCCGATCGTGGTGCGGGCGAAGGCTAGCGCACAGTTCATGCTCTTCGGAGGTGCTCCGATGGGAGGGCCACGGTACATCTGGTGGAACTTCGTCTCCTCGCGTCCTGAGCGGATCGAGCAGGCCAAGGAGGAGTGGGCGCAGGGGCGCTTCGACACAGTGCCGGGTGATGTGAAGGAGTTCATCCCCCTCCCTGAGACGAGAGACAAGCCCCGGCGCGCAACTGGCGGAGTTTTCTATCCTTAGTCAGCTCTTTTTCTCGTCCGCCGCAGCCGCATGTTATGGCAAAAGCAAACCGGCGCCCTTGAGGGGCGTCGGCGAATGGGTCAGCGAACGGCAATGGCCGCGATTTCGACTTTTACGTCGCGTGGTAGGCGTGACACCTGCACAGTCGCCCTTGCAGGCGGCGCGCTCTTGAAGAACGTTGCGTAGGTGTCGTTCATTCTTGGAAATTCGTCGAGGTTGATCATGAACACTTGAGTGGAAACAATGTTGTCCATGGTCATTCCGTCAGCCTCAAGCACTGCTTTGAGGTTTTCGAGCACGAGCTTGGTCTGATCCTCGATGCTTGCGTCCTTCATGAGCTGCTTGGTCTTAGGATCGATCGGGATCTGACCCGCAAGGAACACCATGTTCCCTGCCTTGACAGCTTGCGAGTAAGGACCAATAGCCTCCGGTGCATTCGGTGTTGAGATTACCTGTTTCGGGCCGGAGGACTGTTGTGCGAGCGCCGTTCCGCCTGCCAGGCCAAATGCGGCGGTGATGACGTATATGCTCAAGCCAAAGAAAGCTTTCATTGCTCTCCCCTTGTTCGGGTTTTGTGCGTCGCACCGCAATGTCTCGATGCCACGTTCTCAGGCAAGCATCGGACTGCCCGCCTGTCAACAATCGCCAATTCTGTAGGACGGAGCGGTAGCGCATCACACCGCGACTTCTGGCCCAAAGGCGACCTCAGAGTGGTATCCGCGATCGAAGCGCAAGTAGACATCCCTGCCTCTGCTAGACGCGAAGCCTCGCGAATTTCTGGCCGGAAGCGGAATGGCGGCTTTCGAGACAGCGGTTGTGGAAAGCTGCCATTGGCTCGGGATGGATGCTGCGAACCGATACCGCTCCGTCCCGATCGCTCAGGTCCGCTGGAGTGTCCTAGGAAGGGAGGTACTGCAGCTCTCATTGCGACATTTCACACCGGAGCGGACAACGCTCGGGCAAAGCTCTTTTTAAGGTGGCCGACGAGTATGCTTGCTTGGTGCGAGAGGGGCCGGCCTGACAGCGAAACTACACCGACATGGCGGCGCATTAGTGGGCCCCTGAGGGGGCGCACAACAAGGCCTGCTCCTCTGAACATCGCCAGTGTCAGCGCCGGAAGAGGAGTGACGCCAAGGCCTGCCTCCACCAGAGCCGCAGCGGACGGGATCTGCTCGACTTCGTAGGCCGGCTCCACATCCAGTTCGCTCAGTGTAAAGGCGGCATCGGTGAGCCGACGGACTGAGGAGGTGCGGGCTAGACCAACAAAGGGGTAGGCGGCAAGCTCACGCCAATGCACCTCTTCGGATGCCGCGAGAGGATGGTCCGAGCGGCATACAAGGTGCACGGGGTCGGATCCAAGCTCCTCAAAAGTGAGATCATCGAGCCTCGCCGGTCGGATCGTCAGGGCTATATCGGTGAGCCCGTCCGCAACGAGCCCGATCGCCCACTCGTGCAGCACGTCCCGAAGCGCCACGGGTCACAATGCTCGCGAAGGCCCGTCGCAGGTTTCCCCGGTATGGGGTCCGATCGCGATGTACTCGACGCCAAGCGGCACCGGCGCTCCCTGGGACAGAGGCCGCTTCTCACTACCGTACAGAGCGACACCTCCGAACAGCCGATACCCCGAAGCATCCGGCCAGGAGACTTTTGGTGGGTCCGCGACACCTGACTTCGGCCCGGTACATTCGTGCCGAAACACGATTTCCCAATTAGGCCATTGAAAACCGGCAAGAAAGTTGGAACAATCGTTTGCAAGTGAACCGGAGATCAATCCGGAACCTATGGGAGGACGTACTGATGAGGAATATTGTCAGGGCTACAGTTGCGTCTTGTTGCTTGCTGGTCGCATCTGGCGCGGCGTACGCACAGGAGAAGCTGAAGATCGGCGTCATGGCGACGCTCGCCGGCGCGCTGACGTCCGGCGGCGAGGACGGAGTGCGCGGCGTTCAGATTGCCGCGAAGCAGGTTGGCAACAAGATTGCCGGACGTGAGATCGAACTCATCATCGCGCCCACCGATGCGAGCCCTGATTCAGCATTGCGCGCCGCGCGGAAGCTCGTCGAGCAGGACCGCGTGCAGATCATCCTCGGCCCGCTCTCCGGATCGGAGGGCATCGCGATGCGGGACTATTCCAAGACGGTTCCGAACGTCACGGTGATCAACGGCTCCTCCGGGGCGCTCGAGGCAACCTACGTCAACCCGTCGCCGAACTTCTTCCGCTTCAACAGCGACGGCGCGATGTGGATGGCCGGCCTCGGCGAGTATGTCTTCAAGGACAAGGGCTTCAAGAAGATCGCCGTCATCGGTGAAGACTACTCGTTCCCCTACACCCAGGTTATGGGCTTCGCCCTCGGCTACTGCAAGGCCGGCGGCCAGATCGTCCAGCGTCAATGGGTGCCGCTCGGCACCAAGGATTTCGGCTCGGTGATCGCGAACCTGCCGGACGAGGTGGACGCGGTCTTCCTCGGGCTCGGCGGTGGTGACGCCGTCAACTTCTTGAACCAGTACAGCCAGACGGGCGGGAAGGCGAAGTTCATCGGCGGCTCCATCATGGTGGACCAGACCGTGCTGTCCTCGCGTGGCGCCGCCAAGCGCCTCCTCGTCGGCACGCCCTCGTCCGGTGGCGTCGCGGACGCCTGGGATGCGCCGAAGTGGAAGGAATGGGTCAAGGTCTATCAGGAGTCGTTCCCAGCCGATAAGCGCTTCGCCAGCCCCTCCCTCTTCGCCACCAACTACTACAATGCCTTCAATGCGATGGCGGTGGCGCTCGAGAAGGTCGGCGGCGACCTGTCCGATGGCGGAGCGAAGTTCCGCACGGAGCTCGCCAAGGTCGAACTCGACGCGCCAAATGGCAAGATCAAGCTCGACGACAACCGCCAGGCGATCGCCACGACCTTCATCACCGAGGTCGCGGAACTGCCGAACGGCGAACTCACGAACAAGTTCGTGAAGACCGTCCCGGACGTGACGCAGACGCTCGGCCTCTCGCCCGAGGCCTTCAAGGCGGTCGGCCTGCCGTCGCGAACCAACCCCGAGTGCAAGTCCTGACGGCGCGCAGCGGTTCGGATGGCGAAGGGCGGCCGGGCCGCCCTTCGCGCCAGTGTCGGGTGACTTTATGAGCTCCTTCGTTGCGCGCCGCCCGATCGCGTCGCTGCTGATCCTCATCATCTCAGCCATCGTTCTGTGGCTTGTCTTTGCGGTCTGGACGCCTAGCATGGAAGCCACGTTCGGCCGCAAGCGGGTCTTCCTGAGCGCGCTCTTCAACGGCATCACGCTCGGCGCGCTCTACTTTCTCGTCGCGAGCGGGTTCACGCTGATCTTCGGATTGATGCGCAACGTCAATCTGGCGCACGGATCGCTCTACCTGCTCGGAGGCTATCTGGGCTGGAGCGTCGGCACCGCGACGGGATCCTGGATCGTAGCCTTGATCGCCTCCTTCGTGGTCGTGGCGCTCGCCGGCATCCTGATGCAGTTCTTCCTGTTCCGCTGGATGGAGGGGCAGGACCTCCGGCAGACGCTGGTGACTATCGGGCTTTCCATCGTCCTCGCCGACCTGCTGCTGTGGGGCTACGGCGGCGATACCTTTCAGGTCGAGGCGCCGTCGTGGCTCTCGGGTCCCGTCCAGCTCCCCTTCGCGGTCGCGCTCAGGAGCAACGGCGAGGCCGTGATGATGACCTACCCGGCCCTACGTCTTGCGATCTTCTGCGGCGCGGTCGTAGTCGGCGTGCTGATGTGGCTCGCGCTCACCCGGACGCGGGTCGGGATGCTGGTGCGGGCTGGCGTCGACGACCGTGACATGCTCTCGGCCACGGGCGTGCGCGTGCAACTCGTCTTCGTGCTGATCTTCGCCTTCGGGGCCGGGCTTGCCGGCCTTGCGGGCGTCGTCGGCGGCACCTTCCAGTCGCTCCAGCCGGGTGAGGACACCAAAATCCTGCTGTCGTCCCTAGTCGTGGTTATCGTCGGCGGCATGGGCTCAATCCCCGGAGCCGCGGTCGGCGCCCTCATTGTGGGCCTCGCGGAGCAGTTCGGATCGGTCTACATGCCGACCTACGCCGTGATGCTGACCTTCCTCATCATGGTCGCGGTCCTGGCGGTGAGGCCGCAGGGCCTCGCAGCGGTGCGGCGCTGACGATGGCGGTCAGTCAGGCGCCCGCACCGCTCGACCTGGCCGGCCGGCGGGCTGGCGGTTTGGCCGACACAATCGTCAGGCTCGGAGCTCCGTTCTGGATACTAGCCGCGATCCTCCTCCTGATGCCGCTGATCGCGAGCCCCTTCTGGCTCGTCCAGATCTTCGCCTATGCCATGATCCTTGGCATGATCGCGCTGAGCCTGATGTTCCTTGCCGGGTACGGCGGAATCGTCAGCCTCGTTCAGATGACCGTCGCAGGCTTCGCCGGCTACCTCGTGGCGATCCTCGGCGACAGCGCCATCGCCCAGATCAGCCTCAAATGGCCCTGGTGGACGGCGGTGCCGATCGCGATCCTGCTCGCCACCCTCTTCGGGACGATCAGCGGCGCGCTCTCGGTTCGCACCGAGGGGATCTACACCATCATGATCACCCTCGCGATCGCGTCCGCCTTCTACTATCTCACCCTCCAGAACTACACGATCTTCAACGGATTCAGCGGCTTCAACGGCATCGCGCCTCCCTATTTTCTCGGCGTCGACTGGCGCGGGACGAATACGTTCTACTACCTCTGCCTCGCCTCCGCAGCGCTGGCCTACGGCGCCGTCGTCTACGTCGCGCGAGCGCCGTTCGGCCTCGCCCTGCAGGGGACGCGGGACAATCCACGCCGCATGGCAGCGCTGGGCTTCGATGTCGCCGCCCACCGCATCGCCTCCTACACATTCGCCTCCCTGATCGCGGCCGCAGCCGGGGTGCTGCTCGTCTGGTTCCAGGGGCAGATCTCGCCCGGCACGGCCGGCGTCGGACCCGTCGTTGACATCCTCATCATCGCGGTCGTCGGGGGGCTCAGCCGCCCCATCGGACCCTTCGTGGGCGCGCTCGTCTACGTTCTGCTGCGCACCTTCTCGCTCGACGCGCTCGAGGCCGTCGGTCTCGACGGAAAGCGCTTCCAACTCCTGATCGGCCTCGGATTCCTGCTGATCGTCCTGTTCTCGCCGGGCGGGCTCCTCGGCATCTTTGAGCGGCTGCGCGACCGGTACGAGCGGGGCCGCGATGCCCGCTCGGCCGCGATGAGCGTCGGGGAGCGGGGCCCGTGAGCAGTTCTCCCGTCCGCGGCCTTCGGTCCTCCGGCTCCAACAACGCGCTCGAACTGCGCGGCGTCGCGCGGCTCTTCGGCGCGCTCGCGGCCCTGTCGGACGTGACATTGAGCGTGCGGCCCGGCGAGCGACGCGCCGTTCTCGGCTCCAACGGGGCCGGGAAGACGACGCTGTTCAACTGCATCACCGGCGATTTCCCACCCTCCTCCGGGGTCATCCGCTTCTTCGGCGAGGATGTGACCACCTTCCCGCCGCAGGAGCGGATCCGGCGCGGCCTGCGGCGCACCTACCAGATCTCGTCTCTGTTCAGCGGGCTCACAGTGCTCGACAACGTGTACCTGGCCTGCCGGGGCGTCTCGCGCAACCGCTTCTCGCTGCTGCGCCCGCGGCGCGACGAAACCTTGATGCAGGCGGCCGAGAACCTCGTCGAGGCCGTGCACCTCACCCCCGTCAAGGACCGGCTCGTCGGGGAACTCGCCTACGGCCAGCAGCGCCAGCTCGAGATCGCACTCGCCCTGTCGGGCGCCCCTCGCTTTATCCTGTTCGACGAGCCGGCGGCCGGCCTCTCGCCGACGGAGCGCCGGGACCTCGTCCACATCCTCACATCGCTGCCCGCCCATATCGGCTACATCATCATCGAGCACGACATGGATGTGGCGCTGCGCGTCGTCGAGAGCGTGACGATGATGCACAACGGACGCATTTTCAAGGAAGGGCGGCCGGAGGAGATCGAGTCCGACCCGGAAGTGCAGGAACTCTACCTCGGAGGCGGTCATGGCTGAACGCTTCCGCGCGCCGCCGGCCGCAGGCGTACCCGTGCTCCAGGTGAGCGGCCTCAACGTCTTCTATGGGCGCTCGCACGCTCTCCAGGGCGTGGAGCTCACCCTACAGCAGGGCGTGCTCTCTGTCGTCGGACGCAACGGCATGGGCAAGACCACCCTGTGCAAGGCCATCATGGGCCTCGTGCCGATCAGCTCCGGATCGATCCGCTTCTTCGGAGAGGAGATCGCCGGCCGCTCCGCCGCTGAGGTGGCGCGGCGCGGCATCGGTTACGTGCCGCAGGGTCGCCGCCTGTGGCGGTCGCTGACCGTTGACGAGCACCTGCGCCTGATGCAGCGGGGGAAGCGCGGCGCTTGGACGCCGGAGCGGATCTACGACACGTTCCCGCGCCTTGCCGAGCGCCGCAACAACGGCGGCGCCCAGCTCTCTGGCGGCGAACAGCAGATGCTGGCCATCAGCCGTGCTCTCCTGCTCAACCCGCGTCTCCTCGTCATGGACGAGCCGACCGAGGGGCTGGCGCCTGTCATCGTCGCTCATGTCGAGGACATGCTCGTGACGCTTGCCGAGTCGGGCGAAGTCGCGATCCTAGTGATCGAGCAGAACATCGGTGTCGCAACCGAGATGTCGGATCCGGTCGCCATTATGGTGAACGGCCGCATCAACCGGATCATCGCGTCCGCGACGCTCGCCGGTGACCGCGATCTGCAGCAACGGCTGCTCGGCGTCGGCCGGCACGGCCATGACGAGACGGACGGCTTCGCGGAGCCGCCGCCGGGCGCCGCCGGGACGCCGCGTCCTCCCGCGACTGGGCCGACGCGGGTCTACCTCTCCAATCCAGTCTTGCCGACGCGCTGGTCGCAGCCCGTGCCCGCGTCGCGGATCGAGGCGCAGGCGAGGACAATCTCGCGGCCGGTCCTGGCCACCCTGGACGGCCGGCGCGTGTCCGCGACTGGGCCTCTCGCCAACAACCTCCTCGGCGAGCCCGTCGTGATCGTCGCCGGCACGCTCGACACCAAAGGCGACGAACTCCGCTTCATTCGGGACATCATCCGCGAGGAAGGCCTCAGGACGCGGCTCGTCGACCTGTCGACCTCGGGGCGGAGCGCCGGCGCGGACGTCTCGCCGCAGGAGGTCGCGCTCGCCCATCCGCGCGGTTCGGCAGGGCTCGCGTCCGGCGACCGTGGGACGGCGGTCGCGGCCATGACCGAGGCGTTCAGGGCCTGGCTCGCGCGCCAGCAGGGCGTGCTCGGCGTTATCTCGGCGGGCGGCTCCGGAAACACCGCGATGGCGACCGCCGGCATGCAGGCGCTGCAGGTCGGCGTGCCGAAGCTGATGATCTCGACCGTCGCGTCGGGGGATGTCCGCGCCTATGTCGGGGCCGCCGACGTCACTATCATGCATTCCGTGACTGACGTGCAGGGGCTGAACCGGATCTCCCGTGTGGTGCTGGAGAACGGCGCCCGGGCCATGGCCGGCATGGCGAGGGCGCGTCTCGCGGAGCTGCGCCGCGAGCCCGCGGGACGGCGCGACAACGTGGCCGAGAAGCCCCTCGTCGGGCTCACCATGTTCGGCGTGACGACCACTTGCGTGCAGCAGGTCACGAAGCTCATCGCCGCCGAATGGGAGCCGCTCGTCTTCCACGCGACCGGGACGGGTGGACGCGCCATGGAAAAGCTCGTCGACTCAGGAATGCTTCCCGCCGTGATCGACGTCTCCACCACCGAAGTCTGCGACATGATGATGGGCGGCATCCTGCCCGCGACGGAAGACCGGTTCGGCGCATTCATCCGCACGCGCATCCCCTATGTCGGCTCGGTCGGCGCCCTCGACATGGTCAATTTCGCTGCGCCCGACACCGTTCCGGTGCAGTACCGCGGCCGGAAGCTCTATCCCCACAACCCGCACATCACCCTTATGCGCACGACCGCCGACGAGAACGCGCGCATGGGGCGTTGGATCGGCGAGCGGCTGAACGCCATGGAGGGGCCGGTCCGCTTCCTCATCCCCGAGCGCGGCGTCTCGGCCCTCGACGCTCCCGGGCAGCCGTTCCACGATCCCGATGCCGATGCCGCGCTATTTGAGGCGCTGGAGCGGACGATGCGGGCGACCACCAACCGGCAGATCCTGCGGCTGCCGCTCCACATCAACGACGCCGCCTTCGCGGCGGCTCTGGCGGAACACTTCACGACCCTACACGGCGGCCGGCGCCGCGAGAGGACGGCAAGGAGATGACGAACGCGCCGAGCTACGACAAAAATGACCTGCTCCGGCGCTTCCACGCGATGGCGGCACGAGGCGAGCCCATCGTAGGCGGAGGAGCGGGGACGGGGCTCTCTGCGAAATGTGAGGAGGCCGGCGGCATCGACCTCATTGTGATCTACAATTCGGGCCGCTTCCGCATGTCCGGCCGCGGCTCGCTCTCTGGCATGATGCCCTACGGCGACGCCAACGCCATCGTCATGGAGATGGCGGCCGAGGTACTGCCCGTGGTCCGCAGCACGCCGGTCCTGGCAGGAGTCTGCGGCACTGATCCGTTCCGGCGCATGGACGTGTTCCTCGATGAGGTGATCAGGACGGGCTTCGCCGGGGTGCAGAACTTCCCGACCGTCGGCCTCATCGACGGGGTCTTCCGGCAGAACTTGGAAGAGACCGGCATGGGCTACGGGCTCGAGGTCGAGATGATCGCGCTCGCCAATCGCAAGGGCCTGCTCACGACGCCGTACGTGTTCTCGGAAGGTGATGCGCGCGCGATGGCAGAGGCCGGCGCCGACATCGTGGTGTGCCATCTCGGCCTTACCACGGGCGGCAGCATCGGGGCAGAAACGGCGCTGAGGCTGGAGGACTGTCCCGAGACGGTCGAGCGCTGGGCCGCGGCGGCTCGGTCCGTCAAGGAGGACGTGCTCGTGCTCGTCCACGGCGGTCCCGTAGCGGAGCCGGCAGACGCGGACTTCATCCTCAAGAACACCAAGACGTGCCATGGCTTCTACGGCGCCTCCTCCATGGAGAGGCTGCCAGTCGAGGTCGCGATCCGGGATCAGACCCGGGCCTTCAAGACGATCGGCCGCCGGGCGGCCGCAACCCACTCATAGCGGGCAGACGGGGACATTCGACATGACGGGGCAGCTGATCGGAGCGCTCATCCTCTGGCTAATTCTGGCAGTGATCGTGATCGCGGTCGCCGTCTACCTCGTAAACTGGCTGTATCGGCGCTCCTCGAAGGAGGTGTCCTTCGTGCGCACTGGCCTCTTCGGCGAGCGGGTGGTGATCAACGGCGGCGCCTTCGTGCTGCCGATTATCCATGACGTGACCCCGGTCAACATGAACGTCCTCCAGCTCGCCGTGACCCGGGCCAAGGAGGATGCGCTCATCACGCGCGACCGGATGCGCGTCGACATCGACGCCGAGTTCTACGTCCGCGTGCGCCCCGAGCGCGAGGCGGTGTCGGTGGCGGCGGCAACGCTGGGCCGGCGGACGCTCCAGCCCGACCAGCTCAATTCCCTCCTATCCGGCAAGTTCATCTCGGCGCTGCGCTCCGTCGCCTCCGAGATGACCATGGAGGAGATGCACGAGCAGCGCGGAACTTATGTGCAGCGCGTGAAGGACGCCGCAGCCGAGGCCCTCGACCAGAACGGGCTGCAGTTGGAATCGGTCGCCCTCACTGACCTCGACCAGACCGACCTGCAATATTTCAACCCCTCCAACCGCTTCGACGCGGAAGGCCTCACCCGGATCATCGAGGAAATCGAGGACCGGCGGAAGCTGCGCAACGACATCGAGCAGGATTCGATGATCCGCATCCGCACCCGCAACCTCGAGGCGGAGCGGCAGGCCCTCGACATCGAGCGCGAAAGCGAAGGGGCGCGGCTGGAGCAGCAGCGGGAGATCGAGATCAAGCGCGCCGTCCAGCGGGCGGAGATCGCGCGCCAGCGCGCGGCCCGCGACACGGAGGCCGAGCAGGCCCAGATCCAGTCGCGGGAGGAGATCGAGAAGGCGCGCATTGCAAACGAACGCGCCATCAGCGAGGCGCGGATCGCCTCCGAGCGCGACATTCGTCAGCAGGAAATCGAGCGTTCCCGCGCAGTGGAAGAGGCCGAGATCGCCGCCCGCGAGCAGGTCGAGCGGGCTCGGATCGCGAACGAGCAGGTCATCAATGCCGCCCGGATCGCCTCCGAGCGCGAGATCCGCCAGCAGGAGATCGAGCGCTCCCGGATGGTCGAGGCGGCTGAGATCGCGGCCCGCGAGGCGACGGAGCGGGCGCGCGTCCTGCAGGAGGCTGCGGTCAACGCCGAGCGGATCGCGCGCGAGCAGGAGACGCGCAACCGCGAGATCGAGCGGACCCGGACCCTTGACCAACAGGAGATTGCGGCCCGCGAGGCCGTCGAATCGGCCCGCATCGCCCAGGAGGAGCGTGTCCGCGCCATGCAGATCGCGCGCAATAGGGCGCTCGACGAGGCCGAGATCGCGGCTCGGGAGGCTATCGAGAAGGCGCGCATCGCCCAGGAGAACGCCATCACGGTCGACCGGGTGGCGCTCGAGGAGCGCAAGCGGCTCCTGGAGATCGGGCGCGAGGAGGCTATCGAGGCCGCCGAGATCGCCTCGCGCGAGACGGTCGAGCGCCGGCGCATCGCCCAAGAGCGCACCGTCTCGGCCGAGCGGATCCAGCGCGACGAGGAGGTACGGGCGCTCGAGATCGCGCGCAACCGGGCCGTCGACACCGCGGAGATCAGCGCGCGCGAGGCGGTCGAGGCCGCCCGCATCGCCCAGGACAAGGCAGTCGCGGCCGAGCGCATCGCCGCTGACCTCGCCACCAAGGAACTCGAGATTCGGCGGGCGCGGGAGCTTGATGCGGCCGAGCTGAAGCGCCGCGACGCCGTCGAGCGCCAGCGAATTGCGACCGAACTCGCGCTCGAGGAGGAGCGGATCGCCTCGACGAGGGCGCGCGAGCTCCTGCAGATCGACCAGAAGCAGGTGGTGGAGGTCGCCGAGGAGGAGCGGGCGATCGTGCTGGCCGGCAAACGCGTTGAGCGCACGGCAGCGGACCGTTCGCTGCGGCAGGCCGAGATCGCGACGCAACAGGAGGTCGAGCGCGCCGACATCGCGCGCGAGCAGGCGCTCGAGGCGGCGCGGCTCGAGCGGCGGCGCGCCATCGAGCAGCTTGACATCGCCCGGACGCAGGCCCTGCAGGAAGCGCAGATCTCGTCGAACGAGGAAGTCGAGCGCGCCCGCATCGCGTCGGACCGCGGCCTCGACGAGGCCCGCGTCGGGCGCCAGCGCGAACTGCGCAAGCTCGAGATCGCGCGCGAGCGCGACGTCGAAGCCGCCGCCATGGACAAGGCGATCACGCTCTTCGCCAAGTCGCTGGAGGAATCCGCCGCCCGGGCCCAGGCCGAAACCGCCCGTGCAGAGGCTGTCGAAGCCGAGGAGCGGGTCAAGACTGTGCGCGAGAGTGAGGAGGCTCGCCGCCGCCAGACCGTGGAGGTGCTTCTCGCCCAGACTGCCGCGGAGGAGACCCGGATCGCGGCCGAGGCTGACCGTGTCCGCCGCGCGGTTGAGGCGGAGGCCCAGAAGCTTCTCTACGAGGCTGAGAACGTCCTCACCGATGGCGCCCGCTACGGCCTCTTCCGCCGGCGCCTCCTCGACCGCATCGAAGGGATCGTGCGCGAGAGCGTGAAGCCGATGGAAAAGATCGAAGGCATCCGGATCCTCCACGTCGACGGTCTGGCCGGAGTCAACGGCACCGGGGGCGGCGGAGGCGGGCGATCGCCGACCGACGAGGTGATCGAATCCGCGCTCCGCTACCGGGTGCAGGCGCCGATGATCGACCAGGTCCTGAAGGAGATCGGCATCGAGGGCGGCAACCTCGCCAAGATGGGCGGCCTGATGCGCGAGGCCTCGGACATGCAGCGCGTCGCCAAGGACGCGGCGGCCCAATCCAAGGCCGATGGAGCCGGCCCGCCCAAAGGCGACGGAGCAGCGCCCACGCCTACCGGCGGCAGCGGCCGCCGATCCGATCCTCCGGCCGAGAAGGCGTAACCTGCGATGGCTCGCGTCTATGTTTCGAGCGTCGTCGCCGCGCCTGCGGCCCGGGTGTGGGCGCGCGTGCGCGACTTCAACGGGCTGCCGAGCTGGCATCCTGCCATCGCGGAGAGCCGGATCGAGAACGGCGAACCATCCGATAAGGTCGGCTGCATCCGCGCCTTCTCCTTGCGCAACGGCGACCGGCTGCGCGAGCAGCTTCTCGGCCTCTCCGACTACGACATGTTCTGCACCTATTCGATCCTGGATTCGCCGATGCCGCTGACGAACTATGTCGCGACGCTGCGGCTGACGCCCGTGACGGACGGAGACCGAACCTTCATCGAATGGTCGGCGGACTTCGACTGCGCGCCGGAGCGGGAGGCCGAGCTTGTCGCCGGCATCGGTGGCAACGTATTCCAGGGCGGCTTCGACGCCCTCAAGCGTGCCTTCGGGTGAGCGGGATGCCGCGCGTCGTCCGCAGCACCATCATCGACGCGCCTGTCGACGTACTCTGGTCCGTCCTGCGCGACTTCAACGGCCATGAAAATTGGCACCCGATCGTCGCCCGCAGTGAGATTGAGCGCAGCCAGCCCTCCGACCGCATCGGCTGCGTGCGCCGATTCACGCTCCAGGACGGGAGCGAGCTGCGCGAGCAGCTCCTGACCCTGTCGGACCTCGAGATGACCTTCACCTATTGCCTGCTCGACACGCCAATTCCGCTCTTCAACTATGTCGCCCATGTCCGGCTCCTTCCAGTCACGGACGGAAACCGGAGCTTCTGGCACTGGGAGGGACGCTTCACGACGCCGCCGGGCCGGGAGGCGGAGCTCGCCGCCAAGGTGGGCGACGAGGTCTACGCGAACGGAATCGAAGCCGTGCGCCGGCTGCCGGAGCTGACGCGAGGAGAGGTCTGAGCCATGGCGATCTCGGTCCGAACCTGCGCGACCATTGCGGAAGCCGCCAGCCTTCTGTCGGGGGACCGTAGCGCCCACCTGATCGCGGGCGGCACGCTCGTTATGCGCGACGTCAACGAGGGCCGCATCTCCGACGGCACCCTCGTGCGGATCACGGACCCGGCCTTCGCCCGGATCCAGGCTGGCAGCAGCCGCATTGAGCTCGGCGCCGGGGTCACCATGGCGGCCGTCCTCGCCAGCCGCGACCTCGCCTTCCTTCATCCGGCGGCGCGCGCGATCGGCGGCCCCGCCGTGCGCAACGCCGCAACATTGGGCGGCAATCTCTTTGCCGGAGCGCCTTACGGCGACTTCACGGTCGCGCTCCTCGCCCTCGACGCTCAGGTCACCGTGCAGGCGGGCTACGGCGGCGGGCGGGCGCTGCCGCTCGAGGAGTTCCTGGCCGGCCGCGACCGCGGCGGCCAGGGGCTCGTCACGGCGGTGCAGTTCGTGCGGCCGGCCAACCCTGCGGATTTCCGCTTCCGCAAAGCGAGCCGCGTGCGGCCGAAGGGGATCTCCGTCCTCTCAATCGCTGCCCATCTGCCGAACTCGGGCGGGCGGGTCGCCGGGGCGCGGGTCGCCTACGGTGCCATGGCGCCTACGCCGATGCGAGCCAAGGGGGTCGAGCGCGCCCTGGAGGGCCGGCCCCTCGACTCAGCCGCGGTCGGGGCCGCGCGGCAGGCGGCTGCCGAGGGCACGCGCCCTGCGACGGATGCCATCGCCAGCGAGTGGTACCGGCGCGAGGTGCTGCCGGTCCATCTCGGCCGGCTCCTTGGCGCAGAAAGCTGAAGACACGATGGCCAAGCTCCCTGTTCAATTCCGACTCAACGGGTCCGACCGGGCCGCCTTTGTGGACCCGGCTGACAACCTGCTCACGACGCTCCGGCGCGGCCTCGGCGACTTCGCGCCGAAATACGGCTGCGGCCAGGGCACCTGCGGAGTCTGCACAGTGCTAATCGACGGCGAGGCGCATCTGAGTTGCCTGACCCTGGCGGTCGCCTGCGAAGGCCGGTCGGTCGAGACCGCGTCGGGCATGGCCGACGGCCCGAACCTGCATCCGCTCCAGGCCGCCTTCATGGAGCATTTCGCCGCCCAGTGCGGCTTCTGCACGCCCGGCATGCTGACGGCCGCTCGCGCGCTCCTCGCCCGGAACCCGAATCCGACCCGCGAGGAGGTGATCGAGGGCATCGCCGGCAACATCTGCCGCTGCACCGGCTACGAGCCGATCATCGCGGCGATCCTGGCGGCCGGCGGCCGCCGGGACGACCGGCGCGCCTGACAGGGGAGGGCAGAGGGTGCTCGAATTCCGCAAAGACGTCTTCGCCGACGAGCGCGACGACAACTTCAACGTCGTCGGCAAGGGTCTCCAGCGCCAGGACATGCCGGGTCACGTCACCGGCCGGACCCGGTTCTACGACGATCACGCCTTCGAAGGCCTGCTCCACCTGAAAGTGGTGCGCAGCCCGCACCACCACGCCCGGATCCGCAACATCGACATCGCAGCGGCGGCGCGCGCGCCCGGCGTCAAGCGCGTGCTGCGCGGCGCCGACGTGCCGGTGAACAAGAACACGCTGCTCAGCCTCATCAACTTCGGCAAGGACGACGAGCCGTCGCTCGCCGTCGACAAGGTCCGCTACAAGGGCGAGCCCGTGGTTGCCATCATCGCGGAGACTGAGGCGGCGGCGCTCGCGGCGAGGGCGCTCGTACGCGTCGACTACGATCCGCTCCCGACCGTATTCGACGTCGAGGAGGCGCTCAAACCCGGCGCGCCTGTGGTCAACGAGACCTACCCGCACAACCACTTCGAATATCATGACAAATACGATCACCAGAAGCTCCGCTTCGGCGATCCCGAGCGCGCGTTCCGCGAAGCCGACATCGTGCTGGAAGAGCGCTACCAAATGTCGCCCATCGAGCACGCGCCAACAGAGACAAACGGCTCGATCGCCGCGCCCGAGCACAACGACCGCTTCATCGTCCATTCCTGCGCGCAGGGTCTGTTCTTCTCGCTCGGCACCACCGCCAAGATCCTGAACCTCGAATCCAACCGGCTGCATTTCGTCGGCGGCACGGTCGGTGGTGGCTTCGGCGGCAAGGTTGACACACTAACCGAGCCGCTCGCGGTGCTCGGCGCCATGCTGACCGGGCGCCCGGTCCGCTACGTGCTCGATCGCGAGGAGGAGATGCTCTACGGCTCGCCGCGCGGCGCCGAGCGCATCTACATCAAGGACGGAATTCGCCGCGACGGGCGCATCATCGCCCGGCACATCCGCAGCTATTTCGATGCGGGCGCCTATACTCGGTTGTCGAGCTATGCTGGCATCAAGTGCACGGCGCACGTTCCCGGGCCCTACACGATCCCGAACGTCTCCTCCGACGTCTATGTAGTCTACACCAACCGCTGCCCCTCGACGGCCATGCGCGGATTCGGCGTGACGGCGGTCGACTTCGCCCTCGAGGTCCAAATGGACAAGCTCGCGCACGCGGTCGGCATGGACCCGATGGAGTTCCGCATCCTCAACGCCTATCGCGACGGGGACATGAAACCGCATCGGCGCACTGCCAAGAACACAGCCCTGATTGAGTGCGTGCAGGTCGCGGCCGAGAAGGCGAATTGGCCGCTCTCTGCCGAGGCAAAGCGGCAATCGTCGGTTCTCGGCGGCGGTGGGGAGCGGGCGCAAATCCCTGCGACGCCGCTCGACGAGCGAGGCCGCATTGGACGCCCCGACAGCCGGACCGCCCCGTCGCACCAGGTGCTGCCCGCGGGGACGCAGCGAATCCCGCTCAGCAAGGAGCCGATCATCGAGGGCGCAAAGGACGGCCGTGCCGCGCCGACTACCGTGCCCCGCTACGAGAGCGGCCAGCCGGGCCCCTCGCACCAACCGCCGATACCGGCTCCGGCCTACCAGCCGGTCCCAGCGGTCCAACCCCTGCCGATGCCCGCCCCGAGCTACCAGCCCGCCGCCACGGCGCCGACTCATGCACCACCGCCGCCCGCGCCATCGCCTGCGCCTCAGACTCAGCATGGGGCGATGCGCTTCTCGTCCCTGTTCGGCACGCGGAGGCGCTGACATGGCCCGGCACGAAGGACGGGGCATGGCCTCCGTTAACTATCCGATCGGCATGAATCTCGGCGGCGACCCGAGCCAGGCGCTGATTCATTCTAACCCGGACGGCAAGTTCACAGTCGCGCTCTCGGCAATCGATCTTGGCCAGGGTATGAAGCAGGTCACCCGCCAGCTCGCGGCCGAGACGCTCGGCGTGCCGGTCGAGGACGTCTACGTCGATACCGCGGACAGCGACACCGGCCCGCATGACATGGGCAGCTTCGCCTCACGTGGGACCCACCGCATGGGGAACGCCGTGATCGCGGCGGCAAGGGAGGCGCGCGGCGTCCTGCTCGAAGCGGCGGCCGAGGAGCTCGAGGTGGACGCCGCCGATCTCGTCACCGACGGGCGCGGCAACATCCATGTCCGCGGTGCGCCGTCGCGGACGATCACCGTAAAGGCCGCGTCCCAGGCCGGGCAGTTCAAGCAGGGCAAGACCATCGCGGGGCGCGGCATCTTCCTGATTCCGCTCTCGGCGGTCGATCCGGAAACCGGCGAGATGAACCCCAACACCGCCTTCGCCCATGCCTGCCTCGTCGCCGATGTCTCCGTCGACGACGAGACCGGCGAGGTCGAGGTGCTGAGGCTGACAAGCGCCTACGAGCTCGGGCGGGTCATCAACCCCAAGATGGTCGAGCAGCAGCTCGTCGGCGGCGCCTGGATGGGCATCAGCCACGCCCTCTACGAGACGCCCGAGCCCTACTATCCCAATCCTGACCACGGGCCGCGCGACTTCAACGAATACCTGATGCCAGGACCCGGCGATATCGCGCCCTATCACGTCACCATTCTGGAGCGACCCGCGCCGGATGGCCCCTTCGGCGGCAAGGGACCGGGCGAGATGTGCGCCAACCCCGTCCTGCCCGCCGTCGCGAACGCGGTCTTCAACGCGGTCGGCGTGCGCGTCGACGAGCTCCCGATCACGCCCGAGAAGGTGCTGCGCGGGATCCGGGCGAACGGTGGTGTGCGGCCGCAGGCGCGCCGCGGAGGGCCGCCCACGTGGCGCTGAGGACGACCATTGCCGGGATCTCGAGCCCCGAGGCGCTCGCCGAAGCGCTGCGGTCCGCGATGTATCTCGCCGACGACGGCATCGCGACAGCCGGCTATCTCGCGCTCGCGCTCGGCAAGCCTCTCCTGCTCGAAGGGGCGCCGGGCGTCGGCAAGACCGAAGCTGCCAAGGCGCTCTCCGGAATCCTCGGCCGGCAGCTCATCCGCCTGCAATGCTTCGAGGGCATCGACGCCGCGGCCGCGCTCTACGAGTGGAACTACCCGCGCCAGATGCTAGCGATCCGGCAGGCGAAGGAGGATGCGTCGATCGACATCTACCGCGACGACTTCCTGATCGAGCGGCCGATGCTCACGGCGCTGCGGCGGCCGGATTCGACGGTGCTCCTCATCGACGAGATCGATCGCTCCGACCACGAGTTCGAGGCCTTCCTGCTCGAGTTCCTGTCGGACTTCTCGATCTCGATTCCGGAGCGCGGCACGCTGCGGGCGGCGGAGCGGCCGGTGGTCGTGCTCACCTCGAACCGGACGCGCGAGCTGCACGAGGCGCTGCGCCGCCGCTGCGTCTACCACTACATCGCCTATCCGGAGCCGGAGCGGGAAGCGCAGATCATCATGATGCGCTCCTCGGCGGTCGCCGAGGGTACCGCGCGTGCTATCGTGGCGGCAGTCGGGCGCCTGCGGCAGGAGCCGCTGGCGAAGCCTCCAGGCGTCGCCGAAGCCGTCGACTGGGCCGAGGCCGCAACCGCGCTCGCGCGGAGCGGCGCACCGTGGCCGGAGGCGTTCCGGCGTGCGCTCGGGGCTGCCATCAAGGACGAGGAGGACATGGCGCATCTGCGGCCCCGTTTCGCCGCCTTCATTCCAGGGTTTGCGGCATGAGCGCCCGTCTCCCCGGCGCGGTACGCCCGCTCGTCGCTTTTCCCACGCTTCTACGCCAGAACGGCTTTGCAATCGCACCGGAGCAGACGACGTCGTTTCTCCAAGCCGTAGAGCTGCTCGGGCCCCGCAGCGTCGAGCACCTCCGCAAAGCCGCCGTCGCGACGCTTGCGCCGCATCCGGAGCAGCGCGAGCGCTTCGACGCGCTCTTCGACATGCATTTCCTGGGCGTTCTTGTGGAGGGCGGCGAGGAGGAATGGGCACCCGACGAGGACATGTCCGTCCAGGAGGACAGCGGCACGCGCGAGGTGCTGATCGGCGAGGAGGTTAACGAATCCGGCCGCGCCGCCACCGAGGCCGAGGCGCTGTCGGCGCGGCGGCTCGCTGAGCCCGACGACACGGAAACCCTGCGCCGCTTCGGCCGCGACCTGCCCGGCGCGCTGCCGCGTCGCCGCGGCTATCGCCGGGCGCGGTCGCGCCGCGGCCCGACCGTGGATCTCGCAGGCAGCCTCAGGGCCGCGATCCGTCACGACGGCGAAGTCATGAGCCTCAAGCGGCTGCGCCGGACGACGCGGCTGCGGCCGCTCCTGCTGCTGATTGACGTCTCGGGATCGATGAAGGAGCGGACGGACGCCCATCTCGCCCTCGCCCACACGATCGTTCATGCGGCGCCGCGCGTCGAGGTCTTCACGCTGGGGACCCGCCTGACGCGCGTGACCCGGGCGCTGCGCCGCCGCAACCGCCAACAGGCGCTCGCCGAAGCCGCGGGTCTTGTCGCGGACTGGGACGGGGGCACACGCATCGGCGACGCGCTGGCCGCGTTCCTCTCCGTGCCGCGCTACGCGACCTTCGCTCGCGGCGCCGTCGTGGTGCTCCTGTCCGACGGGCTCGAGCGCGGCGACCCGACCGCGCTCATCACGGCGGTCCACCGGCTCGCGGCGCGCGCCCATCGCATTGACTGGCTGTCGCCGCTGGCCGGCGATCCGGCGTACCGGCCGGAGACCCAGGTCCTACGTGCGGTTCGGCCGCTCATCGACGCGCTCGCCGACGGCAGCACGACGGCGCGCGCATGCCGCCATATCCTCTCCATCGGCAGGGCACGCGCCGCATGACAAAGGGAATCGTCGATTCTCACTTCCACATCTGGCGCCAGAGCGACCTGCCCTGGCTCGTCGGGCCGATGCAGCCGCGCATCTTCGGCCCTTACGAGTCGATCCGGCGCGATTACCCAGTGAAGGAATACCTCGCGGACTGCCGGCCCGCAGGCGTCACCGAGGCGATCTACGTGCAGGCCAACTGGGCCCCCGACCGCTTCATGGACGAGGTGGATTTCGTAGCCGAGGCCTCCGAGCGCTCCGGGTTTCCGATCGCGATCGTGGCCTATGCCGACCTGCTCGCTGATGACGTGCGGCCGCAGCTCGACCGGCTTGCCCGCAACCCGCGCGTCCGCGGCGTCCGGATGCAATTGCACTGGCACGAGAACCCGCTCTACCGCTTCGCCTCCGGCCCTGACCTCGCCCGCGACAAGCGCGTCACCGCGAACGTCGCCCGTCTCGCGGCCTACAGCTGGTCCTTCGACCTGCAGGTCTTCGCCTCCCAGATGGCAGGTGCCGCCGAACTCGCCGCCGCCTGTCCGGACGTGACCTTCGTGCTCCAGCACGCCGGCATGCTGGAGGATCTGTCGGAGGAGGGCGTCGCCGCCTGGCGCGCCGGCATGAGGCAGTTGGCGGCGCGAGAGAACGTGGTTAGCAAGCTGTCGGGGCTCGGCACGTTCCTACGTGCCAACGACCCGGAGCATGTCGGCTTCGTGGTGCGCGAGACGCTGGGTCTCTTCGGCCCGGAGCGCTGCCTGTTCGGCTCGAACTTTCCGATCGAGAAGCTCTGGACGGATTACGGTGCGCTCATCGCAGCGCATCGTGCGGCGGTGCCCGAGGCGGCACGTGCCGAGGTTTTCGGTGAAACAGCGAGGCGGGTGTACTGCCTCAACAAGAGGGAGCGGTACCGCCATGGCGCTTGAGATCAAGATCCTGGATTACGGTGACATCGAGCTCGAATCGAGCTTTCTGGTGCTCGGCCGCGACTGCGGCCGCCAGCGGCGCGTGCACACCTACGGCTTCCTGATCCTCGGCGGGCCCTGGCCGGTGGTGGTCGATACGGGCTACCGCCACAACCAGATCATGGAGACCCTTGGCATGCGCGGGCTCCAGTTCCACGAGAACATGATCGAGAACCAGCTCGCCCGGCACGGCGTGCGCATGGGCGACGTGCGCTACGTGCTGCACACCCACCTGCACATCGACCATGCCGGGAAGGACGAGCTCTTCCCGATGAGCACCACGGTGGTCGTCAACCGGCGCGAGCTCGAATATTCGGTCTCGGGCCTGATGCACCCGCAATACCCGGCGCCGGACATCAAGCATTTGATTGACCGGCTGCACACCCGCGACGCGCTCCGCTTCGAGGATCTGGAGCTGTCGGGCCCGATCGAGCTCTTCCCGGGCTGCTACATGGAGCAGGCCGGCGCCCATACCGAAGGCTCGATGAACATCCATGTCGACACCGCGGAGGGGCGCGCGACCATCTGCGGCGACGTGATCTACGACTTCAACGACCAGATCGTGACGCCTTTCCACGAGATCAGCTCCAACGAGCCGCGCACGACCGGCAATCACGGCGTCTCCAAGCGCGAGGAGAAGGCCGCGATCAAGAAGCTCCTGTCGAATTCCCGGTTCCTGCTCCCCGTCCACGACAAGCCCGCCCGGATCGCGCACGGCCAGGTGGTCGGCCGCATGGACATGTCGGTTCCAGGCCCGATGGTGCAGACGCTGCCCGCTCGCAACTGGTTCGCGGCCTGACGCCCGCGCGGGAGGCCTCTCATGACCACGCACGTCGCCGTCCGGCCGGGCTTCGCGGACCTCGTCGATCCCTGGGCGCCGGTGCGCCAGCTCGGCACCGGCTACCAGTTCACGGAAGGGCCCGTCTGGCATCCGCGCGAGCACTACCTGCTGTTCTCCGATATGCCGGGCGACGTGCGTCGGCGTTGGGACCGCTCCGGCGTCCAGGAGGTCATGCGGCCGGCGAACAAGTGCAACGGCCTTACCTATGACGACGACCTCAACCTCCTCGTCTGCGAGCACGCGACCTCGCGCCTCGTGCGCGAACGGCCGGACGGCCGGCGCGAGGTCCTGGCCTCGCATTTCGAGGGGATGGAGCTGAACAGCCCCAACGACGTCTGCGTCAAATCCGATGGGTCGATCTACTTCTCCGATCCCTGGTACGGCCGCATGCCGGTCTACGGCGTCGAGCGGCCGCGGCAGCTCGGCTTCCAGGGCGTCTACCGCATCCCCCCGGGCGGCGGCGAGCCGCAGCTCCTGGTCGACCGCTACCTGTTCGAGCAGCCGAACGGGCTCTGCTTCTGCCCGACTGAGGATCGCCTCTTCGTCAACGACACCGTGCAGCACCTGATCCGCGTGTTCGACGTGCTGCCCGACGGACGGCTCGGCCCCGGCCGCGTCTTCGCCTCGGGCATCGTCTCGCCGACGGAGCCGGGCGTGCCGGACGGCATGAAATGCGACGCCCAAGGGAACGTCTGGGTCTGCGGCCCCGGCGGCGTGTGGGTCTACTCGATTCGGGGCGATCTCATCGGCAGGCTGCGCGTCCCGGAACTCGTCGGCAATCTCGCCTGGGGCGGCCCGGACTGGCGCACGCTGTTCCTGACGGCGACGCATTCCGTCTACGCGGTCGAGACCAAGGTCGGCCCGCGGATCGAGCCGTACATGCGGGCCGGCGCGGCCTCGCGCGCGACCTCGTCCCCGGCGGCGTCGGGCGGCAGCTCGCGGCCCGTGACGAATGTCGCACCGGGCGCAGTCTCGGCCGCCGGCGTCAAGAAGGCGGCCCCGGGCTACCGGCTCGACGCGGAGCGCTGCGTGGTGATCGTGCAGGACATGCAGAACGACGTCGTGATGGAGGGCGGGGCCTTCGCGGCCTCTGGCTCGCCCGCCCATTGCCGGCAGCAGAACGCGATCGCTAACGGGGCCCGCCTCGCGGAAGCCGCCCGCCGGCGCGGTGTGCCGGTGATCCATGTCTGGTTCGTAGTCGAGCCTGGGGCGCCCGGCGTCACTATGAACGCGCCGCTCTTCGAGGGATTGGCCGATGCCAAGGCTATGGTTCGCGGCACCTGGGGCGTTGCGCCCGTGCCCGGCCTCGAGGCTCAACCCGGCGACCATGTCGTCGAGAAGAGCCGCATGAGCGCCTGGGAAGGCACGCGACTCGAGACCGTGCTGAAGGCGCTGCGCCGCGACGTGGTCATCGTAACGGGCGCCTGGACCAACATGTCGATCGAGCACACCGCCCGGACGGGTGCCGACAAGGGCTACTTCATGGTCGTGCCGGAGGACGCCTGCTCGACTATGAACGCCGAGTGGCACACCGCGTCAGTAAATTATGCGATGCAGAACGTCGCCGTGGTGACGGATGTGGACGCAGTGATCGAGGCCTTTGGCTGACCCCGCCCGTCAGCACGTCCAAATCGCCCCCGAACGCCCCCGATTTCAGGATGCCTCAGACGATTATTTCGATATGGTTCAGGCACGGCTGCAGATGAACCTTGAGGCGATGGGCACCCTCACGCGCTGCCGTACTCCGATGGAGTTCATGGCTGCGAACAGCTCCCTCATTAGCAGCAACATGGAGCTGACGTTCGCCAACAGCCGACGCGTGGCAAAGATCTCGGCTCGCTCGGCCGGTCAGGCGACCCACACGATCACGGTTGAGGTTGAAGGAAGTAGCAGCCGCGCCGCCTAGACCTGCGGTGACCTGCGAGTGTGGGCCGCCACTCTTTGCAAGTCGGACGCCTGATAATTGGATAGGCGCCATGCTGCAACATTGATGCGGGCCGAAGGCTATGCCCGGTCGCCGGGAGCTCGAGAGAGGACCCGCCGTGGTCGCTAAGAACACAATCTGCCTCTAGTACGGCAAGGACGCCGAGGTCGCGGCCCGCTTCTACGTCGAGACCTTCCCAGACAGCACGATGGGGTCCGTCTTCCGGGCCCCGGCCGACTACCCGTCGGGAAAGGCAGGCGACGTGCTGACCATCGAGTTCACGGTTACCGGCATCCAATGCATCGGCCTGAACGGCGGGGCCGCCTTCCGGCACAATGAGGCCTTCTCGTTCCAGATCGCCACGGACGAGCAGGCCGAGACGGACCGTCTGTGGGGCGCGATCGTCGGCAATGGCGGACAGGAAAGCGCCTGCGGCTGGGCAAGGATCACTGGGGTATCTCGTGGCAGATCACCCCGCGCGTGCTCACCGCCGCGATGGCGGCCGGCGGCGAGGAGGCGAAACGCGCCTTCGCGGCTATGCTGACCATGCGCAAGGTCGACGTCGCGGCGATTGAGGCGGCCCGGCGCGGATGACGATATGTCGGCTGCACTTCCCGCCCGACCTCGTGCAATTCTTCGCGGTCTGAGGCCCGCTCTCCACCGTACTCAGACGAAAGGTCTGCCCGAGCGATGTCCGCTCTGGGGCTTGAAGCTAGAGGCATCAGAATGTCCGGGATGGGCGCGAAGCGGCCGGGCGGCGTGAGTGGCGAATGTGGACTGGTGGCTTTCCAGACGGAGATCGTGGAAAGCTGTCGTTGGCTCAGGCTGTGTGCTGCGAGGCGATACCTCCACGTCCTGATCTCACAATTTGCCCGAAGTAGCCCCGCATCGGCAGCTTCGGAAGCGGTGAGCCTGCATGGGATCGCAGGTGCCATCGCGGGGCACGTCCACCGCCCTTCATTATGGATCGATGCTCGTGTACCGGTCGCGGTGAGACGAAAACGAGGATCTCCAGACATGCAGAGACGTCAGTTAGGTGCCGGAGGGCCGCTGGTGGGTGCGATCGGGCTTGGGTGCATGAGCTTCGGAGGCATCTACGGCAGCACCAATGAGGCCGAAAGTCATCGTGCTCTGTCCCGCGCCCTCGAACTCGGCATCGACCACCTAGATGTGGCCAACATCTACGGCAACGGTCTCTCCGAAGAGGTGATCGGCTCTTTCCTCAAACAGCAGCCGGCCCAGTTCACGATAGCCACCAAGGCCGGCATCAAGAGCGGCCCTCCACGCTCCTTCGACAACTCGCCCGCCGATCTGCGTCAATGCTTGGAAGAATCCCTGCGGCGCCTCGGCGTAGAACGTGTCGATCTATTTTACATCCACAGGCGCGAGCAGGCGCGGCCCATCGAGGACGTCGTCGAGACGCTGGTCCGCTTCAAGGACGAGGGCAAGATCGGAGGGATCGGCTTCTCTGAGATCTCGCCCGCGTCTCTCGAGAGAGCGTGTGCGGTTCATCCCGTCGCGGCCGTGCAGAACGAGTATTCGCTGTGGACGCGCCTTCCCGAGCTTGGAATGATCCAAGCCTGCCGTCGCCTGGGCGTGGCGTTCGTCGCCTTCTCACCCTTGGGCCGCGGGATATTCTCCGAGGTCCCGCCGAACCCGGAAGCGTTGGCGGACACGGACTTCCGCAGGACCAATCCGCGCTTCATGGAGCCGAATTTCAGCTACAACAGAGCGGCAGTCGCCCGCTTTGCTGATTATGCCCGCGCCCGGGGGCACTCGCCGGCAGCCCTGGCGCTCGCCTGGGTGCTGAGCCGCGGAGATCATATCATCCCGATTCCAGGCACCCGGTCGGCCGAGCATCTCTCCGAGGATGCGCGAGCCGCGGCCATCCCGTTGTCGGATGAAGTCTTGGCGGAGATCGAATCGATCCTCCCGGCGGGCTTTGCCCACGGAGACCGCTACTCCGATGCGCAGGCGGTTGGCCCAGAACGTTATTGCTGACCGCGGGAATGCCTGCACTGTGTGACCGATACGCCTGCACTGCTCCACGGTAAACAATGGTCTGCTTCGGGTCTGACCTACCTCCGCCTCGCGCCAGGAGCTCACATCGTGGGCGCGCTGCAGTCTCGTTCCCCTTCCGTACTTTGTGAGCGCATGAGCTATGTTGCTCAATCCGCGGGAGCGGACTGTCGTCACTTACCATTCTTCAAACCCTGGCGGTCGTGAAGCGTACCGGCCGTCACGGGACCGAAGCTATCGCGTTGTCCCAAGGAGCTGGCGACGGAAAGATCTCGTCGAGCAGCGCCAGGAAGGCCTTTACGTTCGGACTGCCGCGCCGGCTCTCCGGCCATAGCGCGGTGATCACTGAGCGCTCAGTCGCGAACTCCCGCAGCACAGGAGTTAGGGCGCCACGACGCACATAGGCGGCTGCAAGATAGGTCGGCGAGATCCCGATGCCCCCTCCTGCCGCCACGATCGCTGCGACTGCCTCGCTTAGATCCGTCACGATGCCATGCTCGGGCATGATCTCGATGGTGCGCTCGCTCATGCGGAACGGCCAGCGCAGCGTCTGGCCCGAGCTCTGGTAGCGGAAGTTCACGCAGTCGTGGTGGATGAGGTCGTCTGGGTGTTGTGGCACACCGCGCCGACGAAGGTACTCCGGCGACGCGAAGGCACAAACCCGGTGAGGCGCGAGCCGGCGGGAGATCAGCCGGGAGTCGGCCAGCTCGCCGACGCGGATCGCCACGTCAATGCCCTCCTCGACGAGGTCGACCATCCGGTCGCTGAGGCGCAGGTCTACCGTCAGCTTCGGATAGCGCTCCCGAAAGCGTGGCATCGCCGGGGCGAGCAGGTGCAGCCCAATGGGCAGGGGTGCCGCGATCTTGAGAACCCCGGCCGGCTCGGCGCGCGCTGCTACGGCGGCTTGCTCAATCTCCTCGACCTCACGCAGGAGGCGCAAGGTCCGCTCGTGCAGGTCATGCCCCTCGGGGGTGAGCACCATGGAGCGGGTCGTGCGCGTGAACAGCCGGACGCCGAGCTGCCCTTCCAGTCGCTGGACGCTCTTGCTGACAGCCGAGGGCGAGATCGAGAGCGCACGGGCAGCCGCCGTGTAGCTACCGAGCGAGGCCGCGCGGGCGAAGGCAACGAGGCCGGTCAGCCGTTCCAGTCCGATCTGTTCCGACATGGCATAAGTGAAGCGAAGGGCAGGCCAATTATCATTGGTCTGGCTCAGGTGCAAATACCTCTCACCGGCGCTGGAGAGGCGCCCGATCGAGGATCATCCCATGAGCCAGACCCTGTCTTCTGCCCTTATCCAGTCGAACTCGACTGGTGCCGCCGCACTTGTCGGCAAGAGCGTTCTGATCTTCGGCGGCACCTCCGGGATCGGCCTTGCGGCCGCACGGCAGGCCACGGCGGCCGGGGCGTCCGTCATCGTGGTCGGGTTCGATGCCGCGGGCGCCGAGCGCGTTGCGGCCGAGCAGGGCTTCGCCGGCTGGCGTGCCGCCGACGTGACCAAGCCCGAGACCATCACGGCGGCTGTGGCAGACATCGATCATGTCGATCACCTCGTGCTCCTCGCTGGCACTTTCGTGGCCGGCAAGGTGCTGGAGGCTGAGGTCGGCCATCTGCGCCGCGCGTTCGAGGAGCGGATCTGGGCAGCAGTCCATACGCTCCGCGCGCTCGGTGACCGACTCGCGCCCGACGCCTCCGTCACCTTCATCTCCGGTGCACTCGCAGACCGACCCACGGCTCAGGGCACAGCTGTGCTCGCGGCGGCCTCGGCGGCGATGGAAGCCTTCGCCCGCGGGCTGGCGCTGGAACTCGCACCGCGGCGCGTGAACACGCTCTCGCCCGGAACGACCGACACGCCGCTCCTCGCCCGCACGCTTGGAGCCAACCGCGACGGCTATGTGGCCATGTTGACGGAAAAGCTGCCCCTCCGCCGCCTCGGCACAGCCGACGAGGCTGGCGCGGCCGTGGTCTTCCTGATGACCAATTGCTTCATGAACGGCGAGACGCTGCACGTCGACGGCGGCTCGCGTCTCGTCTGAGCTCAGCCCCCTGTCGGCAGCACTGACCACGCCGCGCGGCCACTTGCCTACGAGATCCTCCGATGCCCTCCCTCTTCGATCCCATTCGCCTTGGTGCCATTAAGGCGCCGAACCGCATCCTCATGGCGCCGATGACCCGCGCCCGCGGCACACGCGACCACGTGCCAACGCCCATGATGGCCGAGTACTACGCCGCCCGTGCCTCGGCCGGCCTGATCATCTCCGAGGCGATCGGCATCTCGCGGGAGGGCCTGGGATGGCCCTACGCGACCGGATTGTGGATGCCCGAGCAGATCGCCGGCTGGCGCAAGGTCACGGATGCGGTCCACGCCGTTGGCGGCCGGATCATCGCTCAGCTCTGGCATATGGGCCGCACGGTGCATCCGAGCTTCCTTGGCGAGGCGCAACCTGTCTCGGCTTCTGGCACGACCGCGCCCGGACACGCGCATACCTACTCCGGCAAGCAGCTCTACGAGGCGGGGCGGCCGCTCCGCCTTGATGAGATCCCCCGCCTCCTCAACGACTTCCGAGCGGGCGCGCGGAACGCGATGGCAGCCGGCTTTGACGGGGTACAGATCCACGCCTCGAACGGCTACCTCATCGACGAGTTTCTCCGCGACAGTACCAACTTCCGTAATGACGCGTATGGCGGGTCGATCGAGAACCGCATCCGGCTTCTACGCGAGGTCACCAAGACTGTGGCCGAGGCCGTCGGGGCGGATCGCACGGGCGTGCGCCTGTCGCCGAACGGCGAGACTCAGGGTGTGCGCGACAGCGATCCGCTCCCGCTCTTCACGGCTGCGCTGGAGGCACTCTCTGACATGGGGATCGCGCATGTGGAGCTTCGCGAGCCACCGCTCGGTGGCACTTTCGGGGTCGGGTACCTCCCGCCACTCGCCGCCCAGCTTCGCTCCGCGTTCAAGGGGCCGCTCATTCTCAACTCGGACTTTGACCGCGAACGGGCTCAGGCTGCGCTCGATGCGGGCGTCGGCGACGCCGTCACCTTTGGCCGCCCCTTCATCGCCAACCCCGATCTGCCGGCCCGCCTGCGCGATGGTCGTTCACTGGATCTAGACAATCCGGCAAATTGGTTCACCCAGGGGGCCGAGGGTTACCTGAGCTCCGCAACAGTCACCTGAAGGGTGCTGCGCCGCGCCCAAGCCGAGGCCGATCTCCATATGGAGGTAAGCCGCGGCAGATCTTTCCATTGGCTCTATGAAAGGGCCGCTCAAAGCTGCAGGTGGCTAGGGCTGCTTCCGGTCAAACGCGGCCTGTCCCCTTCCTATTAGCGGCATCCCGGGCTCATCGGATCGCGCCGACCGGTAAGCTGATCGGATGTCCGGTTTTGGAGTGGCATGAAGACACTCGGAAGGGCTGGGATGGGCGCAGTTCGGCCGAGCTGATAGTTCGGGCCCCTCGACGTAGATGTCGAAGAGCCCTGCGGGTCAGATCTCGGTGCCTTCCGCCAGAGCAAGCGCGTCCTCGATGTCGATGCCGAGGTACCGAACGGTGCTCTCAATCTTCGTGTGCCCGAGCAGGATCTGAACAGCCCGGAGATTCCCAGTCTGCTTGTAGATGATGGATGCCTTGGTCCGCTGCAGTGAGTGCGTCCCGTAGTCCTCCCGACGCAGGCCAATGCCAGTGACCCACTCGTCCACAAGCCGGGCGTACTGCCGGGTGCTGATGTGCGCAGCGTGGTCAATCCGGCTTGGGAAGGCGAAATCATTGAGCGTGCCACCCCGACACTCGAGCCAAGCAAGGATGCTCGCGCGGGCAGGTTCAAGAAGTTCGAACTGAACGGGCCGGCCGGTCTTCTGTTGGACGACGATAGCGCGGGAGCGGACGCGTCCGCCGCTGACCAGTTCGCCGACTCGGATCTTCACGATGTCACAGCCTCGCAGTTTGCTGTCGATCGCGAGGTCGAACATCGCTCGGTCTCTGACCCGTCGCTCTTGGTCGAGCCAGAAGCGGACAGCCCAGACCTGCTGGGGTTTGAGGGCCCGCTTCGCGCCGAGCTTTCGACCTGCGTTCCATGGCTTGCGATCTTTGAAGCCCGGATCGTATTCGGAATGTCCCATAGCGTGTCTCCCTGCCGGCCAAGCCCGGCCAGGAAGGAGGACACTGTAGGGGTTGCAGCGTAAGGATTGGCCGGAACCGGAACGGCAGCTTTCGGCATCCGAGTCTCGAAAGCAGACATTTAGCGCGACTGGTTGAAGATCAACCTGCTCTGGATGGACCTTCCCCCACTTGACCGTTTGCTGGGCACCTGGAGCAGGCCTGCGCGGGCGCAGCCGTCGAGCACGAGTTCCGGACCCAGCGGCCTACCCGCCACCTGTTCCGCTGGATCAGGAACGCCAACTTTCCATAGCCTGAGCCGCGTTCCTCATCATCGCGACCTCTTCGCTCATCGAGCGGGCCGTCTTCTCGCAGCATCAGGAGGCAGCTTACCGTGTCATCTGACAGAAGGCGGTGCAGCCCCCGTGACCCTCTCACCGTCAGAACCGTCACCTGCGTGCCCTTAGCGACGACTTGCCTCGGGTTGGTTGGTGAGCTCAGTCCAGCCGAGAACGGTCAGGAGATCACGGAAAAGGTGCGCGGGCGCGTCCCGATCGTTGCTGTTGCTGGAGTTGATCAGAATCGTGATCGTGCGGTCGGTCGCGCGGTCATACATGACGAGCGCCTCGAAGCCGAGGCCGTTTCCCGTATGACCAAGCCAACCGGAGATTTCGCCCCAACCGAAGCCGTACCTGTCGTATTCCGGGCTATCCGGGTCACTCGTCGTCGATCCCAGGGACTTCAATCGGTCAACGAAATCCGCCTCGCTCAGTGCCGCACCGGAGCCGAGCACTTTGCCCCAGCGCTCCAGATCACCGATGACGCCAATGAGCGCACCGGAGGCTCCCAATCCGGTCCCGTTGAAATCAGCCAGGGAGATCGGCCCCGCGCCCTCGTCGAAGTAGCCCACGGCCGACGGTGCCGGGATGGCCGGCTTCCCTGATCAATGACCGAAGTCAGGCCGAAGGGAATGCTGAGACGCCTCCGGACTTCGTCGGCCCAGGTCTGGCCCGTTGCAGCGGCGATGATCTCTCCGAGAAGCAGCGTGTTGCTGTTGGAGTACTGGTATGAGGATCCGGGCGTGAATTGCAGCGGTGCGGCGAAGGCGTAGGCCAGGAGCTCTCGGTTCGTCCAGACACGGCCTGGATTGGTGGGAAACGTCGCCTGGAAATCGGGAGATGCGGTGTAGCTGAGCAGGCCGGAGCGCATTTCCGCGGCTTGGCGGATCGTCATGGTCTCGCCGCCGGGCACACCCGCGACGTATCGGCCGACAGCGTCATCGAGGCCAATCCGACCCTCTCTGGCGAGTTGCAGGATGACCGTGGTGACCAGCGACTTTGTGATGCTGCGGTAGCCGAAATATGTGTCAGCTGTCGGGGGCACGCCGTCATCGACATTGGCGAGACCGGCATTCGCCGTCCAGTGCTGATCACCCTGGCGGATCGAAACCGACGCCCCTGGAATGAGCTTAGCGGCTATGGTCCGCTCAACGAGTTGCTGAAGCTCACGGGCGCGGGCCGGTTCCGACCGCGGCACAGGTGCCTGAGAATGAGCGGCCTGGCTGAACCCTGACAAGCCAATTGCCACGAGCAACGTCAGAACATGAGTTGATGAAAATCCAGATGATTGACTCATCCTGACGTGCCTTTGCTGCACTTCAGTTCTTCGAGGTGTTCATGAACTAGGTGCTTCCTTGCTGAAACTACCTCATTGCAGGGGATCATCACCAGCGATCACTGACCTGTGCAAAGTCGCCCGACATGAAGGTTTGATATTGGCACCTCTCGAACCTCGTGCTCGGCCGTCAGCTAGAATGCCGCTCGCTTTCTGTCCTTCTTGTGCCCCGATTCGAACCCTGGAGCATTGCGATCGCCTCTCCACGGTCGAGGCTTTGCCGAGCGAACTCTTCGGCTGCTACTCAGCCGGAGCGGGCATCACGCCCTCGGCTGAGGCACCCCGGCGCCGGCCAAATCGCAGCACGAGCGCGCGGATCGTGACGTAGAAGACGGGCGTTAGCACGAGCCCGAACAGGGTGACACCGAGCATGCCGAAGAACACTGCGGTGCCAAGCGCCTGGCGCATCTCGGCGCCCGGGCCGGTCGCAATCACCAGCGGGACCACGCCGAGGATGAAGGCGAAAGCCGTCATCAGGATCGGGCGCAGGCGCAGGCGGCTCGCCTCCACGACTGCCGGAATCGGCCCGGTGCCGTGCTCTTCCTCGTACTGCTTGGCGAACTCCACGATCAGGATCGCGTTCTTGGCGGCGAGGCCCACGAGCACCACGAGGCCGATCTGCGTCAGGATGTTGTTGTCCATGCCGCGCAGCATCACGCCGGCGAGGGCCGAGAGCACCGCCATCGGGACGATGAGGATAATCGCGAAGGGAAGCGACCAGCTCTCGTACTGCGCCGCGAGCACGAGGAACACGAGCAGCACCGAGAGCGCGAAGATGAACACCGCCGTATTCCCGGTCTGGCGTTCCTGGAAGGCAAGCTCGGTCCACTCGAACGAGGTGCCCTGCGGCAGTCCCCCGCGCGCCAGCTCCTCCATGAGCTCGAGCGCCGTGCCCGACGACACACCCGGCGCCGCGCTGCCCTGGAGCGGCACGGACGGGTACATGTTGTAGCGCTGAATTAGATCCGGTCCCGTGACCTCGCGCATTTCCACCAGCGTCCCGAGGGGCACCAGCGCGCCGCTCGATGAGCGCACGCGCAGGCGATTGATGTCGGCCTGCTCGACCCGGAAGCGCTGGTCGGCCTGGGCGCGGACCTGCCAGACCCGGCCCAGGAAGTTGAAGTCGTTGATGTAGGCTGTGCCGAGATTGACCTGCAGGGTCTCGAAGATGGCCGAGATCGGCACGTTGAGGATACGGGCCTTGATGCGGTCGATCTCGAGATAGACCTGCGGCGAGTTCGCCGTGAAGGTCGTGAAGACGCCGACCAGGTTCGGGTTCTGGCGCGCGCGTCCCATGAGCTCGTAGGTGGCCGCCAGGACGCGGTTGATGTCCTCGCCTGTGCGCTCCTGGAGCTGCAGCTTGAAGCCGCCGGAATTGCCAAGGCCCCGCACCGGGGGTGGCGGAATCGCGATGATGAACGCCTCCTCAATCGCCTGCAGCCGACCGAAAAGCTGACCGATGATCGCGTTGGCGGACTGCCCCTTCGCGATCCGCTCGTCAAAGGGGCGGAAACGCGCAAAGATCGCGGCCGCATTGGTGGCATTCGTGAAGGTCGCGCCCGAGAAGCCCGCGAAGGCGACGGCATCCTGAACCCCGGGCGTTTCGAGCAGGATCTTCGAGGCGCGCTGCACCACTTCGTCCGTACGCGAGAGGGACGACCCGTCGGGCAATTGCACCACCACGATGGCATAGCCCTGGTCGAGGGTCGGGATGAAGCCGCGCGGCACCGCGTTGGCAATCCACACGGTTCCAGCCAAGAGGCCGAGGTAGATCGGCAGGACCAGGAGCTTGCGCCGCGCGAGCCCGCCTACGGAGCGGGCATAAACCTCCGAGGTACGGTCGAAGCCGCGGTTGAACCGGTCTGCGAGCCAGGATCCGGCGCGCACGAGCGGGTTGTGTGATGGCTCCTGTGCATGGGGCTTCAGGAGCAGCGCCGCAAGCGCAGGCGAGAGGGTGAGCGAGTTGAAGGCGGAGATCACGGTTGAGACCGCGATCGTCAGGGCGAATTGCTGGTAGAACTGCCCCGTGATGCCGGGAATGAAGGCGGTCGGCACGAAGACGGCACTGAGGACAAGGGCGATCGCGACCACGGCGCCGCCGACCTCGTCCATGGTCCGATGCGCGGCCTCACGAGGGGAGAGCCCGAGCGCGATGTTGCGCTCCACATTCTCGACCACCACGATGGCGTCGTCGACGACGATCCCGATGGCCAGCACCATGCCGAAGAGCGTGAGGGTGTTGAGCGAGAAGCCAAGCGCGCTCATCACCGCGAAGGTGCCGACGAGCGAGACCGGGATCGCTACGATCGGGATCAGCGCCGTGCGCCAGGATTGCAGGAAGAGGATTACGACAAGGACTACGAGGAGCACGGCTTCGAACAGGGTCCGGTAGACGGCGTTCACGCTGTCGGCGATGAACTCGGTCGGATTGTAGACGATACGGTAGTCGATGCCCGGCGGGAAGTCGCGCTTGAGGGTCTCCATCGTGCGGATGATCTCGTCCGCGGCCGAAAGCGCGTTGGTGCCGGGACGCTGGAAGATCGCGAGCGCGACTGCGGGCTTGCCGCTCAGGTAGGAGTTCGTGACGTAGTCCTGCGCGCCGAGTTCGACGCGGGCGACGTCCTGGACCCGCACTAGACGCCCGTCCGGGGTTGCGCGCACGATCACCTGCCGGAACTGGCGCGGATCCTCGAAGCGCCCTTGCGTCTTGACGACGAACTGGAACGCGTTGCCGGCCGGTGCAGGCTCAGCGCCGAGCGCGCCACCGGAGACCTGGACGTTCTGTTCCTGCACCGCCCGCACCACGTCGCCTGAGGTGAGCCCGAAGGCCGCGAGCTTCTCCGGATCGAGCCAGACGCGCAGCGAATACTGGCGCTCGCCGAAGATCTGCAGGTCGCCGACGCCGTCGAGGCGCATCAGCACGTCGCGGACGTTGTTGCGGGCATAGTTCGAGACGTAGAGCTGGTCGTAAGATTCGTCCGGCGAGAGCATGTGCACGACCATCATGAGGTCGGGCGAGCTCTTGAGCGTCGTGACGCCGAGGGTGCGCACCTCCTGGGGCAGGCGTGGGGTCGCGATGGCGACGCGGTTCTGGACCAGCACCTGGGCATTGTCGAGGTCCGTGCCGAGGCGGAATGTGATGGTGAGCGCCATCGCGCCGTCGGCAGTGGAATAAGAGGACATGTAGAGCATGTCCTCGACGCCGTTGATCTGCTGCTCCAGCGGCGTCGCAACGGTTGCGGCGACCGTCTGGGCATCGGCACCGGGGTAGCTCGCGCGCACCACGATCGTGGGTGGGGTGATTTCCGGATACTGAGCGACGGGAAGCGTCGTGTAGGCGATCCCGCCGACGATGAGGAGCAGGACCGAGAGAACGGTCGCGAAGATTGGACGGTCGACGAAGAAGTGAGCAAACCGCATGGACAGGCCCTCCGGCCCTGTGGTGTGCGCCGGCGCGTCTGCGCCGGGGCTGATCGGGTGACTAGGTCCCGGGCCGCTCGCGGGCGGCCGGGAGCGTGGTCATCTGCGGGGTGACCTTTGTCCCGGGGCGCACCCGCATGAGGCCATTGATCACGATCGTCTCCTTGCCCGTAAGCCCGGTGCGGACGACCCTGTATCCGTCGATGCGGGGACCCGGCCGCACGGGCTTCATCTGGACCACGTTGTCTTCGCCCACCACGTAGACGACACGCCGGTCCTGGTCGCTGCCCACCGCCTCGTCGGGCACGAGGATGCCCTCGTAAGGATCGGAGCCCCGGATGCTGACGCGGCCGAACAGGCCCGGCGTGAGGAACAGATCCTTATTGGGGAAGACCGCGCGGGCCCGCATGGTGCCGCTTGCTCCATCGAGCCGGTTGTCGACGAAATCCATACGGCCCGTTCGGCGACCCTCGCGCTCGTCGGTGAGGGTGAGCAGCACCTCGTTCGGTGTCGCCCGGGGGGCGCGGGCTCCACCCTCGTGCTGGCGCGAGTACGCGAGGTAGGAGCGCTCATCGACGTCGAAATAGAAGTGGATCGGGTCCATCGAGACGATGTTGGTCAGCACCGTGTCGTTGGCGTTGACGAGGTTGCCCTCAGAGATGAGCCGGCGCGAAATGCGGCCCGCCAGTGGGGCCCTGATCTCGGTGAATTCGAGGTCGAGCTGCGCCTGGCGGACCTGCGCCTGGGCGCGGTCGAGGTCGGCCTTGGCGGTCAGGAAGCTCTGACGGCGCTGGTCGAGGAGCTGGTCGGTGATGTTACCGGTGCGGCGCAGTTGCTCGGCGCGTTCGAGGTCGGCCTGGGCGAACTCCGTCCGGACCTGGGCCGAGGTGACGTTCGCCTGCGCCTCCTGGAGCGCATTACGGTAGGGCCGCTGGTCGATGGTGAAGAGCATGTCGCCGGCCTGAACCAGGACGCCGTCACGGAAATGCACCTTCTCGAGATAGCCGGAGACCCGGGCGCGGATGTCGACCTGATCCACGGCCTCGAAGCGGCCGATGAAATCATCCCATTCGGTGATCGGCTTCACGACCGGCTTGGCGACCGTCACGGCAGGCGGTGGACCCGATTGAGCGATCGCTGTCCCGGCAGGCGCCATGGTAACGGATGCAAACAGCGAAACGCCTAGAGCGATTCTCGCTAACGTCATCTGCGCCGCAGGATTCCCAGGCGCAGGGGCTCGCCTTCTGCCGCTTACGTCCTTGATCCTGAGCATTAGCCACCATCCCCGGGATTCCGTTTCCCGTGCTGCTAGGTCGCGATGATCCTGATTCGAAGCCTACCAACGAGGCTTCGTCTAAGCGCGGCAGATTGCAGATCGATCCGGCCTCTGAATGTGCGCTGGAACACATCGCGTCCCTGTGGTCTGCGCCCGTTGCTGGCCTACAACCGGGCGGGGCGTGAGCCCGTCCAGGGCACCACCGCCTCCTGGTGCTCCAGGGCATGCAATGCGGCCACACGACACCCATGGCGCTATGAGGACGCCCCCAAACTCGCTTCACGGATGGTCTCAAAGAGTTCAACAGGCCGACATTGATCCTGCATGGCACCTCCATTCGACCGATGGGATTGGCCGATGCCGCCGGATGCCTGTCCCACCGCCTCGGGTGTCGTGCGATCCTCACGGTTTACGAGGGTACGTCGCATGGACCGAACGAGATCCACAAAGCGGCCGATCTTCTTTGTGTCAGATGGGGCTGCTGTACGATATCGCGGCTCGCGCGCTCTACACGTGGGCGGCTAAACCAGAAGGTGAGCCGGTTACTACCCCGGAGCCGGCGCGGTCGAGGTCACTGGTGGAAAGATCGCCCATCCATGGGTGCCTTCGGGTCTTCCCGAAACATAGATCCGCAGGCACAATAATGATGCGAATAGCCTCTCCTCGCACAATCGCGACTTGGCGCTAGGCGCACGTCATGTCCGCTTTCGAGGAACGGCGGAATTGGCCTGGGCGACCGTCATGGGCGCAAAGCCGAACAGCCGATCATGGCCGGAAGCGGCCCGGCAGCTTTCGGCATCCACGTATCGAAATCGGACATTGAGCGCGACTGGCGTAAGGTCCCAACCTGACGCCAAGCAAACCTTGACAGCCCACGGGCCTGATGGGCGTCACCCCTGTAATCCGTTCAGCGGCGCGAAAGGGCCGGCCCAGAAGCAACCTCTAGAATGAGAGTTGCACCTTCATGGCCTGAGATCGGTCCGAAGCAAGGCTGAAGGCCTGAGACGCCTGTTCGAAGGGTACCGTTTCGGTGAGCAGTGGCTTTACGTCAATGAGCCCTTTGCCCATCAGATCAACGGCTAGCCGAAACTCTTCATCAAACCGGAACGAGCCCCGCACTTGAAGCTCCTTCGTCACGATGAGGTTCATCGGGAGCTTCATCTCACCACCGAGCCCAAGTTGGACGATGACGCCGCCAGGCCGCAGGACGTCCAAGGCGCCGCGAAGGGCAGCCTCGTTGCCGGAGGCCTCGAAGAGAACATCAAATGTTCCCTTGTCTGGGCAGTAAGGAGCTAGCCCCTGTGGGTCATCGGCAACGTTGACTGTCCTCGTGGCTCCGAGCTGCCGTGCGACGGCAAGGGGATAGGCGCTCACATCAGTCGCCACGATCTCTGACGCTCCGCTGTAGCGCGCGACCAGAACTGCCAGAGACCCGATCGGGCCGCACCCGGTCACAAGCACCTTTGCGCCCATCAGCGAAGGCGCCTGACGGGCCCCATGGAGGCACACCGCCAGCGGCTCCGCCATCGCGGCCTCCGCCATGGTCATCGCCAGTGCGACGGGGACAGCTTGGCATTCATCAACGACGATGCTCTGTCGGAAGCCGCCTTGTACGTGCGGAAAGCGCATGGCGCTCCCCATGAAGCGCATGTTGAGGCACTGGTTGCGCTGACCCGCTCGGCAGTAGCGGCACTCGTTGCAGGGCAGGCTCGGGTTGACTGCCACACGCGTACCCTCCGCGATAATGGAGACCTCGCAGCCGATCTCCTCAACCATGCCGGAGATCTCATGGCCAAGCGCCATCGGCTCCTGGAGCCGGATCGTGCCAAAGCCGCCATGATGGTAATAGTGCAGATCCGAGCCGCAGATACCTCCTGCCTCAATCCTGACCCGGACATCACGCGGGCCAAGTGGACCGGTGGCGACCTCCTCGATCCGGAGGTCCTTGGGTCCATGTATGATCACGCCGCGCATGGGAAGTGCTCCAGATAACGGGCTCGAGTACGGTGTTGAACTGTCGCGCAGGTGCTAACGCATCCGCAGTTTAGAGGACCGAGAGCATGCCGCCGTCAATGTAGATGATCTGGCCGTTGACATACTGAGAGGCCGGGGACGCCAGGAACACGGCGGCTCCGATGAGTTCCTCGGGCTTGCCCCAACGTCGGGCCGGGGTCCTCCCCTTGACCCAAGCATCGAAGGTCGGGTTGTCGATCAGCGCCTGGTTCATGTCGGTTATCATGTAACCCGGCCCGATCGCATTCGCCTGAATGCCGTGGGCAGCCCATTCGGCAGCCATCGCGCGGGTCAGCATCTTGATCCCACCCTTGGCGACTGTGTAAGGCGCAACGGTGGCTCGAGCAAGTTCGCTCGTGAGCGAGCCGATATTGATGATCTTCCCGTGTCCGCGTGGGATCATGCGGGTTGCAGCCTCGCGCCCGATCACAAAGGCACTGGTCAGGTTGGCCTCCAGCACCTTGCGCCACTCCGCTGTCGAGAGCTCGACCATGGGCTTACGCAGCTGAATGCCAGCATTGTTCAAGAGGATATCGATCTCGATGCCCTCCGCGTCGAAACGCTCGAAGGTTGCCACGACTGCCGCTTCGTCCGTGACATCGAAAGGGGCCTCGTGCACCGTGTATCCCGACGCTCTCATCTCGGCGGCCGCGGAGGACAGGCGTCCCTTGTCGGTGCCGTTCAGGACCACCACGGCTCCCGCTGCGGCGAGCCCCTCGGCCATGGCTCGTCCGAGCCCTCGGGAGGATCCCGTGACAAGGGCCGTACGGTCCTTCAGGGAGAACATGTCTGGGAACATCAAGGCCTCCTCAGGCTGCTGAGCGGCGAACGGTCAGGTCGGAGCGGTCAAACACCGCTGGCAGGAGTTCGACACCGAGACCCGGGCCTTCCATTGGGTAGACGTACCCGTTCTTAATGGTGGGAACGGTCGTGACCAATTCCTTGTACCAGCCCGTGTAGAAGGCCCGGACCGACTCCTGGATCAGGGTGTTCGGCTGGCTGAAGGAGGCATGCACCGCAGCCGCAAAGCCAACAGGTCCGATGCAGTCATGCGGAGCAAACGGCCGGTGCCATGTCTCGGCCAGAGCAGCGATCTTGCGTCCTTCGGTCAGTCCGCCGGTCCAGCACAGGTCGACCATCACGACGTGGGCAGCGTCGCGCTCCAGCATCTCCTTGTAGGGCCAGCGGGAGCCAAGGGTCTCGCTGGCACAGACCCACACGTCCGTGGCTCCAGCGTACTCCGCCAGCGCTTGCGGCGAGTTCATGCGGATCGGGTCCTCGAACCAGGTCGGAGCATAGGGCTCGAGCGCCTTGGCGATCTTCTTGGCCGTCGGCAGGTTCCAAAGGGAATGGAACTCGACCATGATCTCGATCTTGTCGCCGACTGCCTTTCGGATCTTCTCGAACGGTCCAATTGCCGTCTTCATCTGCTCGGCGGTGATGAAGAGACCATTGTTCTCGATCGCGGCCGGATCGAAGGGCCAGATCTTCATGGCTGTGATCCCGCTCTCAAGGAGGTTCTCCGCGAGCACATCGGCGTTGTTCATGAATCCGTCGAGGTCCTCGAAGGGGCCGCCAGCCTCTCCAAGGTTCCAGTTCGAGACAGGCTTGATGTTCGTGGAGCGGACGTACTTGTAGCCCGCACAGGTGTTGTAGATCCGGACCTTGTCTCGGCAGAGGCCACCTAACATCTGATGGACGGGCTGGCCGCAGACCTTTCCGAACACATCCCACAACGCGATGTCCACTGCTGAAGCCGCTCGGTATTCAGCGCCTGTCGAGGACTGAGCCATCGGCAGGTTGACCATATCGCGGTGGATTGCCTCGATGTGCAGCGGGTTTCGCCCCAGCAACCGTCCGGCGAGGGTGTCGTGGATGTGAGCCTCGACAGCGCCAGCACCGTAGAACGTCTCACCGAGTCCGATGATCCCGCTGTCGGTATGGATACGAACCCACAGAACGTTGGCGAACTCCTCAGTCCGCAGAGTCTCGATCGCCGTGATCTTCATGTTCTGACCTTTCCGGCCTGCTGAATTACCCCAGGGCACTCTGCCCAGGCCGCGGGGAGCGACCTCCCAATGAAGGGGTGCCGCACTTCGTCGTCAGCCACTAATCTCGCAGAAGAAGCTGAGCGGCTGGCACGCCCCAAGGTCATTGTAACTATTGGCCATGACCTTGGGGCATTCCTAATGGATAGACATACAGCAGCTATACTGTGGGCTTCAGCGCGACATGAACCCGGGAGGCAGAGCCAAGACCCATAGGCTCAGTTGCTGGCGCGGACCTTCTGGATCTCCTCGTTCAACTCGCGAACGATGGTCTCGTTGATGGTCTTCTGGTGCTTCTCGACCACCGGCTTCAGCTTCTCGCGCATGCGGTCGCGCTCCGCAGGCGAGATCTCCGTGATCGTCATTCCCTCCTTCTTCAGGAAGTCGATGGCCTTCTGATCCAGCGAGCGCGAGATCTCACGCTGGTACGGCTTGGCCTCATTGGCCGCATCGAGGAGGATCTTCCGTTCGTCCTCGGAGAGCTGATCCCAGAACGTCTTGCTCGCGAGCACAAGGAGCGGCGAGTAGGCGTGACGCGTGTTTGAAGCGTATTTCTGCACCTCGTAGAACTTCGTCACCTGCGCCGAGATGAAGGGATTTTCCTGACCGTCGACGGCTTTCGTCTCCAGAGCTGTGAAGAGCTCGGTAAACGGCATCGGCACCGCGAGTGCACCGAGGGTCGAGAACGTGTCGATAAAGACGGGGATCTGCTGCACGCGGATCTTGAGCCCCTGAAGGTCCTCGAGCTTTGCGACTGGCTTTCTGCTGTTGGTGAGAATGCGGAAGCCGTGATCCCAATAGGAGAGGCCGATGAGCTTGTTCGCGGGAAGCTTGTCGAGAAGCTTCTGTCCCACCGGGCCGTCGAGAACCGTGTCGACTTCCTTGGCGGTGTTGAACAGGAACGGCGTGTCGAAGACACCGAAGTCCTTATCCATGCCGGTGAGGAGGCCAGGCCCCATCGCGGACATCTCGATGATGCCGCTTTGCATCGACGTGGCAACGACAGCCTCACCGCCAAGCTGGCCGCCCGCAAAGATATTGATCTTGAGCTTTCCGCCGCTCTTCTGCGCCACGATCTCCGCAAAGCGCTTGGCCCCCAGACCGTGGGCGGACTCGGCTGTGTTGACGAGCGCGAACTTGATGGTCCGCTCCTTGACCTCCTGAGCCCAGGCCCCCGAGGCCGAGGCGAGGGAGGATGCCAGCAGGACGGTTCCCAGGAATGTTCTGAAGCAGGCTCTCATTAGGCGTCTCCTCGTGACAGGTCGGATCAGTCCGCGTTCTCAGGGATGCATTGGGCTCCTCAGTGCCGGGGAGGTCCGGCTCTGTGCCAGCCCGCCCGCGATGGCGTTATATCCTGCTTGTGAAATATCACAACATATTTCGATCTGCCGTTTGCTGCTCTATATGGTGACCTAGGTCGCAGCGGAGGTGTTGATGGCAAGCCGAGGGCAGGCGCAGCCACAACAGGTTACAGAAGATCCGGCGAGCATCTCAGCTCCACGCCGCAGCAATGGCGTGAACCTGTTTGAACTCGCCTACGAGCGCCTTGAGGATCTGATCATCCGTTGTGATCTCAAGCCTGGGCAGTTTCTCACGATTCAGGATTTGCAGGGGCTGACTGGCTTCAGCCGTACTCCTGTGCACCAAGCCGTGAGTCGATTAGCCGGCGACACCCTCATCCTGATTCGGCCGAGGCATGGGCTTCAGATTGCGCCAGTGGACCTTGCGCGCGAGCGCGTGCTGCTGGAGTTACGGCGGAGCTTGGAGCGCTTTCTGATCCGCCTTGCCGCTGAGCGGTTAAGCTCCTCGCACCGGAACCAGTTTCTGCACATGGGGCGCCTCCTGCTAGAACAGCGGGAGGAAATGACGATCGAGGAATTCAACGTCCTGGATCGCCGCATCGACAAACTGATCCTCTCTGCGGCGAACGAGCCCTTCCTCGAACACACCGTACGACCACTTCACACGATCTTCCGCCGTGTTGGATGGATCTACCACAGCAACGTCACGCGAGGCGTGCGCCCAAGTGCAACTATAGACCGCCACCTTGCTGTTCTTAATGCTGTCGCCAACAAGCAGATCGATAAAGCCATGGCATCGTCAGACGAGCTTATGGACTTCGTTGACAGTATGTTTGACGTGCTCGAACGCGAAGTTCCTCCCGAGCACTTTGACTGCAGCCTTGAGCCATTTGCTCCCCCTCAGCAAGCCTGAAGGGCTGATCCGGCCCCGGTTGCTTATGCCTTTGGCGTGAGGCCAAGCTGTGCCTCATGTCAGGACAGGGCGTCGCGGAATGAGCAACCTCTGTGTATCCTTGAAACTGGCAATGGATCCGTGTGGGCGCGACGGGAGCTATGCGGGGGAGCGGACCTTCGCAGGCCGCCGCATCGCCACCCGCTACGAGAAACGCGCCCAGAGCTACCTCACTATGCTCCACATCGCTGCGATCATGCTCCGGCTGTAGCACTTTGCAGAGGCGCCCTAATCAGCTTCGGCGATACCACCAGCCTCAAGCGAGCGCCGCAGACGAGCGAAGCCAAGCCGTATACGCGACTTCACGGTGCCGAGCGGCAACCCAATGCGTTCCGAGATTTGGCTGTGGGACAGCCCGTCGAAAAAGGCGAGCCGCACTAGGGAGAGTTGCTCCTTCGGCAAGTCCTCAAGGGCGCTGCGCACCGCTTTCTCCCGCCATTGCATGTCGACTTGCGTCACAAGATCGACTTCATCCACTAGCTCAAAGAACGGATCGCTCACATCAAGAAAGTCGAGGCGATTGCGCCGCAGATGGTCGAAGCAGCGGTTCCGTGCGATGCGGTACAGCCAGGTTGCGAGGGAGGATTTCTGCGGATCGAATAGGGCCGCCTTACGCCAGAGGATCACCATCGTCTCCTGAGTGATCTCCTCAGCGCTGGCAGAATCAGCGCCGAGGCGCCGGAGATAGGCGTTCAGCCGCGGCGCAAAATGGTCAAAGAGCTGCGTGAACGCCTCTTCATCGTGTCGGTCTGCCACGGCGGCGACGAGCATCGCTATTTCCTGTACCAGCGCCTGCGTGGTCACAGAGCCCTTGTTTCTGTTCGCGACATTCAGCCGCGAACACCTGATGCCGCTCCAAGCTGCCCGCTCCTGAGACGAGTGAGGACTCAAAGACTGCGTCATCTTCGGCTCCATGCGCATATAGGAATTCTGTCGCGATCCTGCGTACTGCCGCTGTGATATACAGTCGAGCTCAAGCGGCGAATGACCACGGGCCGAGCGACGCCTCTGCTGAACTAAATGGCGGAGCGCCGCCCGGTCCGAGATCGGGAAAATCCTGATTGCGACGTGTTATTTGCTGTAGGCCTCCTCCCAGTGCTTGCGGCAGGCCGTATAGGCAGACACACCGGTGCAGTGTTCAGGATCAGCGGAGATGATCATGCCCCCTAGAGCAAAGACGGGCAGCACAGGTCGCGGCTACCGAGGCCAGACCCGTCGCGGGCGCACGGAGGCATCTAAGCTCCCGATGCTTGTTGCGCCTGGCATCGAGACAGAAGCGCTGCTTCGTTCGACCCTGGACAGCTTGTCCGCGCACGTCGCCGTTTTAGACGCCACAGGAACTATCATTGCTGTGAATAAAGCGTGGCGGTTATTCGCGCAGCAGTCCGGATACGTTGGCGATGACGATGGAGTTGGGACGAACTATCTTGCGGTTTGCGAAGGCGGCGCGGCAGTATCGCGAGATGCAGCCGCGACTGCGATCGCCTTGCGGGACATCCTAAGGGGCCGTCGCAGCGAGTTTCGCATGGAGTACCCCTGCACCGGGCCCGACGGACCACGCTGGTTTCAGCTACGGATCACCCGGCCGGACACCCAGGACGCGCAGCGGATCGTTATCGCGCATGAAGACATCACTGAGGTGAAACGAGCACAGGAGGAACTCACTCGTCTCACAGCGCATGTGATGCAGCTGCAGGATGAAGAGCGGCGTTCTATTGCCCGCGAGCTCCATGATACAACTGCCCAGAACCTACTTGCGGTTACGCTGAACCTGACAAGGTTGCGGGAGCGCCTGCGCAGTGCTTCGCCTCCGATCGATCGTCTTCTGACTGAAACTCTCGACCTAGCAGAGCAAAGCCTGCAAGAGGTGCGTACCCTGTCATACCTGCTCCACCCGCCCCTCTTAGATGTTGTGGGCCTCGGATCAGCTCTACGATGGCTAGGTGAGGGGTTCTCTGAGCGCAGCGGAATCAGGGTCGACACGGTCGTTGGTGACGGCGTGGAGGCCCTGCCGCGTGATGCAGCGACCGCCTTGTTCCGTGTCGCACAGGAGTGCCTGGCAAATGTCCTCCGGCATTCCGGCAGCAACTGGGCTCGGATCGCGATCTACAGGGTCGACAATGTGGTTTGCTTGGACGTGAGCGATGGAGGTTGCGGATTTCAGCCTAGTCTGGCCATCGAACCCGCCGGGCCGATCGGGAGAGTGGGCGTGGGCCTATCGGGCATGCGCATTCGCCTCGAACAGCTTCAGGGTAGCCTTGATATCGCTGCAGGATCAGAGGGCACCTGTGTTAAAGCAGTGGTTCCGCTGGCGTAATAATGAGGCGAGAGCGTCGCAATGGTGCGCATTCTGTTAGCGGACGATCATGAGATTGTCCGACGCGGTCTCAAAGAGCTGCTCGAAGAGCATGTGGGCTGGACGGTATGTGCTGAGGCGGCGAACGGTCGGGAAGCTGTTGAGTTAGCCTTGCAGACTCGCCCGCAAGTGGCTGTTCTCGATTTCTCGATGCCCGAGCTCAACGGATTGGAGGCCACTCGGCGAATGAGACAGGAGGTGCCCGAGACTGAAGTTCTGATCTTCACTATGCATGAGAGTGAGGAACTGATCCGGGAGGTTCTTGCCGCAGGTGCGCGAGGCTACTTACTCAAGTCCGACGCGACACGGCAGCTGATTCCCGCGGTGGAAAGTTTGTCGCGCCACACGCCCTACTTCTCAGGCCGGGTCTCAGCAGTGGTTTTAGAGGGGTACCTCAGAGGACGTCCAACTCAACCGGTGCCACTCGGAGCGGAGCGCCTGACCTCACGCGAGCGGGAGATTGTCCAGCTTCTCGCCGAGGGCAACAGCAACAAAACCATTGCTTCGCGTCTGGACCTCAGCGTCAAGACAGTTGAGACGCATCGCGCCTCTGTCATGCGCAAGCTTGACCTGAACTCACTTGCAGATATCGTTCGATTTGCAGTCCGCAATCACATCATTCAGCCATAACAAAGATCTTCTCGTTCGGGATCATGCATGACCTGCGCGAGGAACTCGATCCTCAAGTGCCATGCAGCAGTCGTCTTCGGGTGAGAAGCGCTCGCTCCGTTACTGCCTTCCCGGGAGCAGCAATCAAAATGTCATTACGTGAACGAACGTCCGCTTCTGGGAACAGTGGCATGCGCTGTGAACGGCAAGGATGGGCGCAAAGCGGACCTTAGTCAGGTGCACCCTTGGCTTCCACTTCTGGCACAAAGGCGAATTTCGCCTCACGCCTGCTTTGGGGCTCAGCAGGCGTCCAGGCGACGAGTGTGAGATTAGGTTCTGTAACCTGTGTAACTGGTGTAACCCTTGGTCTGCAACGGCTTAGCGGTTACAGCTCCTCGTAACCCTTGTAACCGCAGTCCATGGCTGCTTACTTCCCGGCACCAGGTCGGAGCAGGCGGATGATCTCGCGGAGTTGCTTACGAGCAGCAACAGCCTCACACGTGAAACCCCCGTGCTTGTAGCTGCCGTTCCGCTTGCCCTTTGGGGCACCTGATCCTTTGGCTCCGCCGTGCATCCTACAGCGGGCCTTCCCTGTCACGGCCGGCGCGCGGCACGATCTCCCGCTCCGCGTCTTCGCTCCACACCGAAGGCTCAGATGCATGGCTAAGCGGCTTTGCATGGGCTTGGCTCCCGCCTTTTGTGGCTTCCCCTCCCCCTCCTGCTGAGGGGGTATTCGTCACGGCACCGACAATGGCTTGGCCACCGGCATGAACGTGAACATGCTCGACTGTCACTTTCTGCTCGCCACCGCGCCTGAGCTTCGCCAGCGCCTCAGCCTGGGCCACGAAGGTGCGCTGGAGTTTGGTGGCGATCCCGGCGCAGATCTGCATGTAGGGAACCGTCGGCGACTGCTTGGTGCGCCCCAGCATGTCCATGGCGAGTGCGTGCGTGACCGCCATCTGGCTCGCCAGCATGGCCTCAAGCTCATCGCGTGGGCTGACCCCACTCACGACAGCAAGTGCAGCATTGAGGTGCATTTCCTTCGGTACTCCCTCTTGGGGCTGCATCGCCGCGAGCATCCGCTCCAGTTCCGCGTTGGCGAACTCAGACGAGCGGGTGCCCATCGCGTCCAGGATGCGTGCGCTCCAGCCATCATGGTCACTGTGAGGCGGCCCAAATTCCACCAACACCCGCCCGTTTGTCTGCTCGGCCTTGAGGTTAATCTCGGGCGGCTTTGGACGAGCAGCGATGCGCTGGGCGGCTTCAGCTATCGCGGCCTGCTCTCGAGCGCTCGGCTCCGGTCTCGGCTCTGGCACCGGTACTTGCGCAGGTTTGGTCTTTCTCGCCACCGAAGTCTCCTTGTTCTTCGTTACACAGGTTACAGCTTCCACCTCCACCTAAGTGTCTGGTCGGTTTCGCGTTACACCTGTTACGTGGGTTACAGCTCCGGACCAGGCAAATGGCGCGGCAGGTGGGATGAGGGCCATCACGGCCCCCACTCGTTCAAGGCCGGGGCTCTCACGGCGAAGAGTGCGACCGGGCGGCTCTCGATCTTCTTGATGAAGCGGTGGGCACGGTCACTCGGCGTGATCAGCAGCAGACCACGTTCCGCCAGCATGCCCGTGATATCCGAGGGCTGGCCTACCCCCGCCAGGACCTCGCGCCAGCCGCTTGCGGTGAAGCCCCAGACGAGGGAGCCCTCGTGCTGGAAGCGGTAGCCCAGCAGGTCCCGGACCGGACCGGCCTGGACCACAAGCGAATCCGTCGCGTTGAACTGCTCGAGGTTGCGGAAGCGGCTCTTGCCGTGGCGCTCAACGGCCGTGCGGATCGCGTCAACGGCACCGACCAGCTCTGCCGGTCCCTCGCCCCCGCGGGCGGCGCGCCACGCGTGGAAGCAGGCCGCTGCCGCATGATGACCGAAAATGAAGAGGATGCAATCCTATGGCAAAGGTACTTGTTACTGGTATCTACGGTTGTATAGGAACATGGGTTGCGCGCCGTCTGATCGAGATGGGGCACAACGTTGTTGGAGCAGACCTATCCAAAGATGAGCATCGGCACGATTTCCTGATTAAACCGCTTCCGGCAGCCAAGGACTTGATGGAGGTCCGCACCCTAGATGTCGCCGACGCGAAAGCGGTGACAGACCTTGTTACGGAGGTCAAACCCGACGCGGTGATCCATCTCGCGGCCCTGCAGCTCCCGATCTGCAAGGCAAACCCGATCCTGTGCGCCGACGTGAACGTCCGCGGGGTCATGAATTTTCTCGAGCTTGCCCGCAGCACACGTTTCAACTTCGTCTATGCTTCCTCGACGGCCGTCTACGGGCCGAGCAGCGGCAAGCCCTTTGGCGAGCACGAGAACCTGCAGTCGCTGTCCCTCTACGGCGTTTTCAAGCGTACGAACGAGGAGATGGCCCGCATTTACTGGAACGATTACGGTGTCTCGAGCGTCGGCCTGCGCCCCTGGACAGTGTACGGTCCGGGGCGTGATGTTGGCCTGACTGCCGATATCACCCATGCTCTGTATCACTCCGCTCGCAACGAGCCCTACCATATCCGTTTCTCGGGCGGCATCGGGCTCGAGCACTGCAGCGAGGTGGCCGACGCCTTCATTGTGGCAGCGTTGCAAGAGCGCGAGGGTGCTCACGTCCACACCCTTGGCGGCCCGGTGCACGACGTCGCAGAGTGCGTGGCGGTGGTCGAGGAGCTGACCGGGCGTCGAGGCCTGATCACGATCGACCCCAAGCCGCTCGGCATCGCCTGCGAGACGAGCGACGCTTCATTCCAAGACGAATACGGACCGTTCCTCTACCGGCCGATCGAAGTCGGCTTCCAGGAGACGGTCGCCATCTGGAAACAGGCGGGGATGGTCTGAGCCCCAGACTGGGAAGAAAGGAAAAGAGCATGCGTTGGATGCGGGTTCAAACCCCTGGCGGCGAAGCGAGGATCGCTTACGCCCTCGGCGACGATCGGGTTCAACCGGTCGATCAGCAGAGCCTCGCGGCGATCATCGGGGGCGCCGCGTGGAAGAAGGAGGGCGATCCTCTGGTCCTATCGGACGTGAGGATCCTGGCTCCTCTCACGCCGGGCAAGATCATCTGCGTCGGGCTCAACTACCGGGATCATTGCCGCGAGACGAACCTGCCAGAGCCGAAAGTCCCCGTGCTGTTCGCCAAGTTCTCCAATACCGTCGCGGCTCATGGCGAACCCATCATGTGGCCCGCAGGGACGACGGACCAGGTGGACTTCGAGGCAGAGCTCGGCGTCATCATCGGCCGCCGGACGAAGGGCGTTTCCCGCGAGCAGGCCATCGACCACGTGTTCGGCTATGTCGCGGTGAACGACGTGTCTGCCCGCGACATCCAGATTCCAGATGGCCAGTGGGTGCGCGGCAAGTCCCTGGATGGCTTTTGCCCGTTCGGCCCCGCCGTCGTGACACCCGATGAGGTCGGCGACGTGCAGACGCTGGGAATCCAGTGCTTCGTGAACGGCACCGCGCTTCAGGACTCGAACACGAGCGAGATGATCTTCCCGGTCGATTATCTCGTCTCCTTCATCTCGAAGACAACAACCCTGGAGCCCGGCGATCTGATCATCACGGGCACGCCGCACGGGGTCGGGATCGCCCGCTCTCCGCAGATCTTCCTCAAGCCCGGAGACCGGGTCGAGGTCGTGATCGAGCGGATCGGTCATCTCGAAAATCTAATCGCCGGTCCCGTTGCCTAGCGGCAACCAACGGAGAGGTGTCGACATGGCGGCCCAAGCGCTCGCCGGCATACGCGTGCTGGACCTGGCTACATTCCTTGCGGCTCCCTACTGCGCCACTCAGCTCGGGGAGTTCGGGGCGGAGGTCATCAAGGTCGAGCTGCCGCAGGTTGGCGATCCCGCGCGCAGGTTTGGGTCACCAACGCCCCGGGGCGACAGCCTCATCTGGCTGAGCGAGGCCCGCAACAAGAAGTCAATCACCCTGGACCTGCGTCGGAGCGAGGGGCGGCAGCTGTGCCTGGACCTCGTCCGATCCTGTCATGTGGTGTGCGAAAACTTCCAGCCCGGAACCCTCGAGGCTTGAGGCCTCGGCTACGAGGATCTGAAAGCGGTCAATCCTTCGGTCGTGATGCTGCGCATCTCGGCCTACGGCCAGACAGGCCCTTATCGCGACCGCCCCGGCTTCGGCCGGATCGCGAATGCATTCGGAGGGATCTCCATCCTCGCCGGAGAACCCGGGCGCGTCCCCGTCACGCCCGGGTCGGCGACCCTCGCGGACTATCTCACCGGCATATACGGGGCGTTCGGCGTGATGGTGGCGCTCCATCACGCAAGGAACACGGGCGAAGGCCAGTTCATCGATCTCGGTCTCTACGAGCCCGTCTTCCGGATCCTGGACGAGCTTGCCCCGTCCTTTGCAGTCAATGGCGTCGTTCGCGAGCGCATGGGCGCGGGAACGGTCAACGTCGTACCGCACAGCCACTATCCGACCCGCGACGGGCGGTGGATCGCCATCGCGTGCACGAACGACAAGATGTTCGAGCGATTCGCACACCTGATCGGCCGGCCCGAACTGGCCGCGCCGGATCGATTCGGCACGATCCGGCAACGCCTGCAGCATCGTGCCGAGGTGGATACCCTGGTCGCCGACTGGACCTCATTGAGGGACCGCGACGACATCCTCCGTCTCTGCGAGACCGCTCAGGTGCCATGCGGCAACTTGATGTCCATCGACGAGATCTTTGCTGACCCGCATTACAAGGTCCGTGGCAATCTCGTATCGGTGGACGTGGACGGGTTTGGCGAAATTCCCGTTCCCAACGTCGTTCCAAGACTGTCGTCGACGCCTGGGGCCGTGAGCTCTGCGGGTCCGACTCTCGGCGCGCACAATGATGAAATTTACCGCGGGCTCCTCGGGCTGTCGCATGCACGCTTGGAGGAGCTCCAGGCTGCCGGCGTTATCTGAGAATACGCACAATGAGGGCCTCCCTGAGCCAGAGTCTCAAGGACATTGCCAGACACATCGGCGATGCTCTCCGGCTTTCGTGCTTTCGCCGCTGTGACTTGGACGACTGCTCGTTGTTCGACGTGTACATCGGTACGCGTATTGCAGCCCGCCTCCTTGCGCCGAATGCAACGTCGCTCAACGTGCAGGTTTCGCACGGCCAGGCGCGTCTTTGGAGCAACGGCAGGCATTTCGAGATGCCTGCGGAGGCGACCGGCACGTTCCGAGGCAGTCCTCCCGTATTGGCGATCGAGGCGTCGGACACGGTGCTCCACCTTGTGGTCCGGCGCACTCCCGTCGGCGAAGTCATTATCAAGAGGCGGTTTTGAATGCACCGTGACCGCTGATTTTGCCGGCGGACTCTGCAGCCTGCTGTAAGTGCGAGGTGTCAGCTTCTAGGATGAGCGAGCGATCACCTGCCGACGAGAGTTGTCTCCAAACCACTGGAGCCACCTGAGGAGGCGTTGCGACCGAGGACACCGATGATCAGCGAGTTTGACCTCATCTCGACGATCTGGCGCGGAGCCGGCTTTCGGACAGGCGCACTGGATATGCTTCGTCTGACAGGGCGTGAGGCAATCGTACCATCCTCTTTCCGTGTGGTGACGGCAGCGCAGGTCACGATTGCGCTTGCTGCCCTGGCCGCTGCGGAACTTTGGTGCCGGCGCGGCGGACAGCCGCAACGCATCACGGTCGATACCCGAGCCGCCGCCGCAGAGTTCAGAAGCGAGCATTACCATGGCCTCGGTAACGCCGACCCGCGGCCGCTGTGGGATCCGACCGCCGGAGTCTACGAATGCGGTGACGGACGCTGGATCCGGGTGCACACGAACTTCAGGCACCATCGGGATGGACTGCTTCAACTGCTCGAATGCGAGGGCTCCCGCGCCGCTATCGCTACAGCCGTCCAGAAGTGGAGTGCCGAGGAGCTGGAGAAAGCCGCAACCGAAGCCGGACTCGCGACCGCTATGGTCCGCTCGTTCCAGGAATGGGATCGGCATCCCCAGGGAAGGGCGGTCAGCGCGCTTCCCCTCGTGGCTATCGACCGTATCGGGGACGCTCCAGCGGAGGGATTTTCCACAGCGGACCGCCCTCTTCGCGGGATCCGCGTGCTCGATCTGACGCGCATTGTGGCTGGTCCGGTTTGCAGCCGCACCTTGGCGGCTCATGGAGCTGACGTCCTGCGTATTCTCGGCCCTACTACTCCGACGGTCGACACCCTGGATATCGATACGGGACGCGGGAAGAGATCCGCGATGCTGGACCTGCGCGATCGAGACGATGCAGAGCGCCTGAGGCGTCTGGTTCGAGGCGCGGATGTGCTCGTTCAGTCCTACCGACCTGACGCATTGCCGGCCCTGGGGTTCGGTCCCGAGGATGTGGCCGCCATCCGGCCTGGAATCGTCTATGTGTCGGTGTCGGCTTACGGCCACGCAGGCCCGTGGGCTACAAAGCGCGGTTTCGACAGCCTCGTCCAGGCAGCATCGGGATTCAATCACGCGGAGGCTGACGCTTTCGATCAGATCGTCCCCCGCCCACTGCCCTATCAGGCGCTCGATCACGGATCAGCCTACCTGATGGCGTTCGGCGCTGTCCTCGGGCTCCTCAAGCGCCAGGAAGAGGGGGGGAGCTGGCATGTACGAGTGTCTTTAGCCCGGACCGGACAATGGTTGCGAAACCTCGGCCGGGTTCGGAACGGCACGTCTTGGCCAGATCAGACACGCGCTGATATCGCGGATCTCCTCGAGGAGACACCATCCGGATATGGACCACTTCGTGCCGTCAAACATGCAGCCCAGATGGAGCTGACGCCGCCGCGCTGGGAGCACCCATCCGTGCCCTTCGGGACTCACGCGCCCTCATGGTAGTTCCCGACGGAACCCATATATACCGTTCCCTCACCGGATAAATTGCAGGTCCGGAACCGGCTCGGGTGACTGACCATTCAGGTCCGGAGCACTTGACAACGATACAGCTTGGTTCGGTAGCGGGTAGCCGGAGCGCGCGCTGGTCATTGGAACCTGCAATGGGAGGTACCACGGCATCCGGTGTCAGCTGCGTCAACAGTCTGGAGGACTCCCCTCCGTACTCCACTGTCTGTCAACACACATCGGCCTGATCACGGCTTTTACATCGACAAGGCTTGAAGAGGGACGCTGCCCCAGGCAGCTGGGTTCTCCAAACGCGCTGGCTCAGGTTCTCGAACTGCAACTACCCCGGAAGTGCTGCGGTGTTACCATACCGGTGAAAGCGTGGAATCATGGGTAACACCGTCGCGCTTTTAGACGGCGGAGGTCAGGCAGCACAGTCCAGAGTGGCAGTTGCATCTCCAATGATCGTTCAGACTAACCTCGCCCCAAAAGGCTTAGGTCCTAGGAGTGATCTAGATCCCACTGCAGACTCGGACGCGGAGGACGTGGCCGGCGCATCGGCTGTTCAGCCTCGGCGATGGAGCGGCCGACGCCGCCAGCCAACGCTTGCCTGTGTTGAATGGATGCCTTGGCGGTAGGCAAAGGAAGGCCGCGGAGTGCTCAATGCTCAGTGTGGCAGTCATTCAGGCTGATCGTGTTCAAGATGGCATGCGTCGGCTGGGTCCAGGGATCGGCCTGTCGTGCGGCGTGGCGCTTGTGGCCTTCGGCGCCGAGCCCGTGATCGCCGGCGGTCTGGCGGCCGGCCTCGGCTGGACCTACCGGCTCCCCGCCATCGTGATCGCCCTTGCGATCGGCATTGCGCTCCACCCGGTTGCGGTGCGGCCCGCCTTTGCGCCGGGTCTGGCCTGGTGCGTGAAGAGGCTCCTTCGCATCGCGATCGCCCTTTTGGGGGTGCGGATCGCGCTCAGCGACATCGTGGGTCTGGGCCTCTCGACCGCCGCCCTGGTCGTGACCGCCATGGCCCTGACGCTCGCCTCCGGGCTCGGGCTCGCCCGCCTGCTGCGCCTCGAGGACGGCTACGGCGCGCTCGCGGGCGCGGCCACTGCCGTGTGCGGCGCCTCCGCGACCCTCGCGACCGCGACCGTGGTGCCGAACTATCCCCAGAAGGGCGCCGACGTGGCCTTCACGGTGGTGGCCGCGAACGCCGTCTCGACCCTGGTCATGGTGGCCTATCCGCCGCTCTGCCTGGCGCTCGGCCTCGATCCGCAAACCACCGGCGTGATGCTCGGCGCCACGATCCACGACATGGCCCAGGTCGTGGGGGCCGGCTACGCGGTGTCGGAGCCGGTCGGGAACACGGCCGTGATCGTCAAGCTGTTCCGCGTCTTCCTGCTGCTGCCGGCGGTGCTGCTGGTGGGCTGGTGGTTCCTGCGCCGGTCCGGATCGGTCGGGGAGGCCCGGGTGCCGGTGCCGGTGTTCGCGCTCGCGTTCCTCGGCCTCTGCCTCGTCAACAGCGCCGTGCCGCTCCTGCCCGCGGCCGCTCCAGCCTATGGCCTCCTGAAGGCCGTGCTGGTCCAGGCCTCGACCGCGGGCCTGCTGGTCGCCATCGCGGCCCTCGGCCTCGGCACCTCGCTCCGGTCCCTGCTCGCCATCGGCTGGCGCCACATGGCCGTCTTCGCCGGGACGACCCTCGTCATCCTCGCCATAGTGCTACTCGGCATCATCACTATGTAGTAACGAGACTGACATGCGTTGATGTCGGTGACTGCTTATCTATTCCATCAGCATTTGTGCTTCCGCGCCGCCTAGGGCGTGTCATCGCTTGATCCAGGCGAGGGCGGTCGATGGATGCGGTTGATGCCCGTGGGCTCGCCCTCGCGTCTGAGGAGGATGAACAGCCGCCGGCAGCCGAACCGCCGTCGTTCGTTCGTCAACTCGCGCAGCCGGGCGCGAATTGCGGTATCCGGCGCCCGGCGTGGTTCTCACGGCAGGGTTGCCGTAGCGCGCGTAGCACGTCATGTTGCGCCGGGCGGTCTGGTCGTGATCTCATTGGTACAGTGAGCGAGTCATTCATTGGCTCGACGCCAGATCAAAGAGAGCACCTGGCTGTTTCACTTCGATCTCAACAAATGCGATCGGATGAGGCGATCCGTTCATGACATCGTGACGTACACCGGCAGCGCGCCTATAGGCCTCACCGGCGGCTAGGTGAACGTCTGTTACCCTCTCGCCGTCATGCAGCTTTAGTATACCTGCGTTGAGCATGATAACGAAGTAGGGCCACCCGTGCTCATGCCAGCCGGTGACAGCACCAGGCTCGAAGTCCCACCGCGTGATTCGAACCACGGCGTCATCTTTTTGGAGGGTCGGTCGAGCTGGGATTGAGCAGTTGAATGCCATCGCTTGCAGTTCCTCTTTTGGAATGGCTTGCCTCTTGCAGATCAGAATACAGCCTTTGCCACAGCGCGGAGCTGATGTTGTGAGGTGGTGAGGGTCACAGATTATTTCGGGATCCAGGATAGATCCTGGGCTGCATTGGAGGCTGCCTCATGCTGCATCATCCGCATCGCCTGTTGTTCAGCGCTTCCTCGGAGCGGACGGAACCGGACCCTGCGAACTCAGTCTGGTCAGCCTGGTGAGCCGTGACGCAAGCCGCGAAGGCGTCAGACCAGGCGGCGCGGCCCCAATGCCGGATATGGACGGCTAGGTGGAGGCCTTCACGGAAGAAGGGATCTGCCTCTACCAGTGCCTGGGCGGCTTGCGCGGATTGAGCTTCCACAATCCACAACCCGCCCATCGGTACCGCACCGTCCTCGCGCCGGAGCGCACCTGCTGCAAGAATACTCGTTGTATGCTGCTCCAAATAGGAGACATGCTCGGCCGAATGTGTTCCCCGCACGCTCAGCTGCTCGGGATTGTCTTTGCTCGGAATGGCAAACAGCATCGCAGTCCCTGCTCTGGAGCACGATCGTCACTATCCTAGGTACAGGACGCAAGGGACTTTGCCTTATGGAACCGATGATATTTTCGCATCAATCGCGTATGCTCGTCTTTCTTGTGAGTCCCCTCTCCCGAGGGAGCATGCCTGAGACGGCAGAATAGGTCATGTGAGACATCAGTTACAGCGAGTTCGCGATTGGACCGTCGGGCTGCGCGACAAGGGAGGAGCAGGCGAGCTTGCTCGGTTAGAACCAACCACCGAAGTTAATCATTCCTTGCGGCGATGCTGATGCCGATGATCAAACCGTGCAGGCCCAGGAGCAAGTCGGCTCCGCAGGATGTGCGGCGCACGATCCCAACGATTCTCTGGCGACATCAGAACAGCGCAAAGTGGCGCTCTGTGTCGGCTGAACCTAACCCTGGTGACAGGCGGCGACCGTGCATGGATCCTATTTCGCCGCGATGACGGCGATCTCGACCGTGTACTGAGGCGACGCGAGTTTCGCCTCGACGGTGGCCCGGGCGGGCGCGTTGCCCGGCGACACCCAGGCGTCCCACACCGCATTCATCTCCTGGAACGTGCCGATGTCGGTGAGCCAGATATTGGCTATCAGGAGCTTCGACTTGTCGGTGCCGGCCTCCGCCAGAAGGCCATCGATGATCGACAGGATGTCCCTGGTCTGCTCGGTCACGCTCTGGCCGGCGGCGTTCTGCGACACCTGGCCCGCGAGATAGGCGGTGTTGCCGTGCACCACCGCGCCGCTCATGCGGGGCCCGGACTTGATGCGCTGAATCGTCATGGATGATCCCCTTGTCGGTGAGGCGACGCTTGTGGAACGGCGACGCTCGCCGGGTCAAGGGGCCGGGCCGATCCTGCCGCATCGAACGGCGACGCTTGCCGGGTCAAGAGGCAGGATCGCTTCCCGCCCGTCAGTACAGCGTCTGCCGCACCCG